>Ga0208243_1000044_pt1 | contig 165003 bp, 143 predicted proteins | sample Subbio2Aug_QV12A_FD_184826 | JGI IMG/M metagenome (GOLD analysis project Ga0208243, IMG submission 184826) | Serpentinite rock and fluid subsurface biosphere microbial communities from McLaughlin Reserve, California, USA - CR12Aug_QV12A (SPAdes) | ecosystem: Environmental > Terrestrial > Deep... | reverse complement strand
CACCAGGCGGCCAGGGTCAGGCCCCGCGAGCCCAGGGCGCAGAGGGTGAACAGCCCGGGCAGCCGGGGCGTGTCGGTCGGGCCGGGACGCCAGCGGCGCCGGTCCGGGCGGGCCTTTTCGGCCTCCAGCGCCGCCGGGTCGGGCAGGGCGCCGCACAGGGGCAGCCGGTCGAGCGAGGCACAGCGCACGCCGGCCCAGCCGAGCAACCGCCCCTCGGTCATGGCCTGCTCGAAGGCATCGGCCCCGGCGGGATGCAGGGCGCGCAGGCTCTGGAGGTTTTTGTGGTGCGCATCATTGCGGATGTCGGTGTGGGTGGCGCCGCGTTCGTAGGTCGAGCCCATGGACCAGATGCGGGCCGGCCAGTCGGGTGGCAGACCACTGTCGGCGTAATCGGGCACGAACACGCCGTTGTCGCGCTGCGGTCCGCCGGCCAGTGGCGGGCCCAACTGCTCGCCCAGGCTCATCTGGCCCTGGACCGGGCGCAACGGCAGCCATGCCGCCGGCAGGCCGCTGCTGGCCAGCAGCGCCAGGCTGCCGATGGCACCGGTCACGGCCACCACCGGCGAGCGGGCCAGGGGCTGGCCCTGCGCGTCCTGCACGCACCAGCCACCGTCCTGCCGCACCAGCCGGGTTGCCGGCGCATGCCAGCGGGTGGTGAGCCGGCCGGTGGCCTGGGCGGCTGCAATCCAGGCCGCCACCAGCGCGCCCGGTCGCACCAGGGCGGCGGGCCAGACGCCCGGGTCGTGGCCGCGGTTGTGCACCTCGCAGGCTTGCCACCCGGCACCGGCGGGCACCCGCGCTTCCAGCTCGGCCCGTGTGGCGGCCATGCCGAGCGACGTCAGACGGGACAGGGGGGTGGGGGCGCGGGTGACATGCGGGCTGAGCATGCCCACCGGCAGGGCGCTGGCGCCGCGCGCGGGGCCGTCGGCCGCGTCCAGCAGATCGACCCGCCAGCCGCGCGCCACCAGGGCGTGGGCCAGGGCGGCACCGGCCAGCCCCGCGCCCACCACGGTGGCGTGGCGCACCGGATCGGTCACGGCAGGCCGGTCAGGCGGCGGGCGGCGGCACGTAGCCGGCCGCAGCGTCGGCGCCTTCGCCGAAGAAGTGTTTTTCCATCTGGCGCGCCAGGTACTGGCGGGCACGGGCGTCGGCCATGTTGAGGCGGTTTTCGTTCAGCAGCATGGTCTGGTGCTTGAGCCAGGCGGCCCAGGCTTCCTTGCTGACGCTCTCGAAGATCTTCTTGCCCAGCTCGCCGGGGTAGGGCGGAAAGTCGAGGCCTTCGGCTTCCTTGCCGAGCTTGATGCATTGAACGGTGCGTGCCATGTTGGGTCTTTTGGTGGGGTCGTTAGAAACCGAAGTTATATCGGTCAGAAGAATTGCGTCGTTCCCGTGGTGGCCGGGACGCGGCATGATGCCGGGCCGCCACTGTAGCAAGGTCCTGCTGTCCGCAAGGCCGTCAGGGCTGCCCGGCGCCTCGCCCGGGCCGACTTTTTACAATACGAGCTTCCCTCCACAGGATTTCCCATGAGTGCATTTCTGGAAGAGCGCGTGCTGAGCGTTCACCATTGGACCGACCGGCTCTTCAGCTTCACCACCACCCGCGACACCTCGCTGCGTTTCTCCAACGGCCACTTCACCATGATCGGCCTGAAGGTGGACGGCAAGCCGCTGCTGCGCGCCTACAGCATCGTCAGCCCCAACTGGGCCGAGCACCTGGAGTTCCTGAGCATCAAGGTGCAGGACGGTCCGCTGACCTCGCGACTGCAGCACATCCAGGTGGGCGACACCATCATCGTCGGCCGCAAGCCCACTGGCACCCTGCTGATCGACTACCTGCTGCCCGGCAAGCGCCTGTACCTGCTGGGCACCGGCACCGGTCTGGCGCCGTTCCTGAGCATCGTGCGCGACCCGGAAACCTACGAGCGTTTTGAACAGGTGATCGTGGTGCACGGGGTGCGTCAGGTCAACGAACTGGCCTACCGCGAGCTGCTCAGCCACGACCTGCCCAAGGACGAATTCCTGGGCGAGATGGTTCAGCAGAAGCTGCTGTACTACCCCACCGTCACCCGCGAGCCCTTCGTGCACCAGGGCCGCATCCCGCAGCTGCTGGGCGACGGCGTGATTGCCAAAGACCTCGGCATCCCGCAGCTCAACCCGGCCGAAGACCGCGTGATGATCTGCGGCAGCCCGGAGATGCTGCGCGACCTCAAGGCCCTGTGCGAGAAGTCCGGCTTCAAGGAAGGCAACACCACCACGCCGGGCGACTTCGTCATCGAACGGGCGTTCGTCAGCTGATGGCTGCGCTGCTGCACCTCTTCTCGGCCCAGCCCCGGCGGGTGCTGGCGCTGGTGGCGCTGGCCTGCGTGGCCATGCTGGCCTTCGGCCTGTACCTGCAGCATGTGGAAGGCCTGGAGCCGTGCCCCATGTGCATCGTGCAGCGCTACGCCATGATCCTGGTGGCCCTGCTGGCCGGCATCGGTGCCTTCGTGTCCCGGCCGGGCACCCGCCACGCGCTGGTGCTGGGTGCCGGCGCTTTCGCCGTGTTCGGCGCCTTCACGGCAGCACGCCAGAGCTGGCTGCAGTGGTTTCCGCCCGAGGTGCTGACCTGCGGCCGCGACTTCTACGGAATGATCGAATCGTTCCCGCTGAAGCGCGCCGTGCCCATGATCTTCCGGGGCAGCGGCGATTGTTCGGTCATCGACTGGACCTTCCTGGGCCTGTCGATCGCCAACTGGTCGTTCCTGGTGTTCACGGGTTTTGCGGCCACCGCGGCGCTGCTGTGGTGGCGCCGCCCGCGCGGCTGATCAACAGGGGCTGATCAGCCCAGCTTCTTCACCAGCACCTGGCTGCGCCGGTCCCAGTTGTACTTGCGCTTGCGGGCTTCCGGCAGCCAGTCGGCGTTGACCTGCACGAAGCCGCGCTTGATGAACCAGTGCATGGTGCGGGTGGTGAGCACGAAGATGCTCTGCAGACCCTGCGCCCTGGCCCGCGCTTCGATGCGCTTGAGCAGCCGTTCACCGTCCCCCTGGCTCTGCGCCTGGGTCGACACCGTGAGGGCTGCCATCTCGCCGGTGCGTTCTTCCGGATAGGGGTATAGCGCGGCACAGCCGAAGATCACGCCGTCGTGCTCGATGATGGTGTAGTTGGCGGCGTCGCGTTCGATCTCGGTGCGGTCGCGCTTGACCAGCGTGCCGTCGTTCTCGTAGGGCTCGATGAGCGCCACGATGCCGCTCACGTCGTCGATGGTGGCCTCGCGCACGCTCTCCAGCTTTTCGTCCACCACCATGGTGCCGATGCCGTCGTGGGTGTAGATCTCCAGCAGGAGCGCGCCATCGACCGCGAACGGCAGGATGTGGCTGCGGTCCACACCGCCCTCGCAGGCGCGGATGCAGTGCTGCAGGTAGAAGGCGGTGTCGGTGGGCTTGTCGGCCTTGGGCAGGTTCTCCAGCATGCGGCGGGCGTCGGCCAGCGGCAGCTCGGTGTCGATGTCGCTCTCGGGGTCGTTCGCGTCCACGCGCACGCCGGGCACCTCGGTCAGGAACATCAGCTTGTCGGCCTGCAGGGCCACGGCCACCGAGGTGGCCACGTCTTCCATGGTCAGGTTGAAGGCCTCGCCGGTGGGCGAGAAGCCGAAGGGCGAGAGCAGCACCAGGGCGCCCATGTCGAGCGTGCGCTGGATGCCGTCGGTGTCGACCTTGCGCACCAGCCCGGAATGCATGAAGTCCACCCCGTCGATCAGACCCACCGGGCGCGCGGTGATGAAGTTGCCGGAGATCACCCGCACCGTGGCACCCGCCATGGGAGTGTTGGGCAGGCCCTGGCTGAACGCGGCCTCGATCTCGTAGCGCAGCTGGCCGGCGGCTTCCTGGGCACAGTCCAGGGCCACCGAGTCGGTGATGCGCACACCGTGCGAATAACGCGCTTCGTGGCCCTTCAGGCGCAGCTGTTCGTTCACCTGCGGCCGGAAGCCGTGCACCAGCACGATCTTCACGCCCATGCTCTGGATCAGGGCCAGGTCCTGGGCGATGTTCTGCAGCTTGCCCGCCGCAATGGCTTCACCCGCGATGCCGACCACCAGCGTGTTGCTGCGGTGCTTGTGGATGTAGGGCGCCACCGAGCGGAACCACGGCACGAAGGTGAAATTGAAGACGTTGGACATCGGCAGGTGAGGGCGGCGGGATAATGTCGGGTTGCCCGATTTTGACCGAAGTTCCCGCTTGACCGCCCCAGCCCTGCACCTCGAGTTCCCCGAAGCCCTGCCGGTGTCCGCACGCCGGCACGAGATCGAGGCCGCCATCCGTGACCACCAGGTGGTCATCGTGTGTGGCGAGACCGGTTCGGGCAAGACGACCCAGCTGCCCAAGATTGCGCTGGCCATGGGGCGGGGGCGCATCAACGCGAAGCCGGGCCAGCGCGGCCAGCTGATCGGCCACACCCAGCCGCGGCGCATCGCGGCGTCCAGCGTGGCCAAGCGCATTGCGGAAGAACTGCGCACACCGCTGGGCGAGGTGGTGGGCTACAAGGTGCGGTTCCAGGACCGGCTCTCGAAGGATGCGTCGGTCAAGCTCATGACCGACGGCATCCTGCTGGCCGAGACCCAGACCGACCCGGACCTGCGCGCCTACGACACGATCATCATCGACGAGGCCCACGAGCGCAGCCTCAACATCGACTTCCTGCTGGGCTACCTGCGCCAGCTGCTGCCGCGTCGGCCCGACCTGAAGATCATCGTCACCTCGGCCACCATCGACGCCGACCGGTTCGCCGAGTATTTTTCGTCGGCCCGGGGCAAGGCGCCGGTGCTCATGGTGTCGGGCCGCACCTACCCGGTGGAGGTGCGCTGGCGCCCGTTCGAGGAAAGCCGCGAATACGACCTGAACGCCGCCATTGCCGACGGCGTCGACGAACTCTGGCGCGGCGGTGTCGGCGGCGACATATTGGTGTTCCTGCCGGGCGAGCGCGAAATCCGCGAGGCCGCCGACCACTTGCGCAAGCACCTGTCGCATCAGCCGGCGCTGCGCAACGCCGAGGTGCTGCCGCTGTTCGCGCGGCTGTCCCAGGCCGAGCAGGACCGCATCTTTCAGCCCCACGGTCAGCGCCGCATCGTGCTGGCCACCAACGTGGCAGAAACCTCGCTCACCGTGCCCGGCATCCGCTATGTGATCGACGCCGGCACGGCGCGGGTCAAGCGGTACAGCTTCCGGCAGAAGGTGGAGCAGCTGATGGTCGAGCCCATCAGCCAGGCGGCGGCCAATCAGCGCGCCGGCCGCTGCGGCCGGGTGGCCGACGGCATCTGCATCCGCCTGTACGACGAAACCGACTTCAACGGCCGCCCGCGCTTCACCGACCCAGAGATCCTGCGCAGCTCGCTGGCCGGGGTCATCCTGCGCATGAAGTCGCTGAACCTGGGTGCGGTGGAAGATTTCGCCTTTGTGGATGCGCCGCAGCGCCGCGCCATTGCCGACGGTTACCAGCTGCTGGCCGAACTGGGCGCGGTGGACGATGCCAACGAACTCACCGCCACCGGCCTGGCCCTGGCCCGCCTGCCGCTGGACCCCCGCGTGGGCCGCATGATCCTGGAGGCGCGCGACCGGGGTGCCCTGGCCGAGGTGCTGGTGATCGCGGCGGCGCTGAGCGTGCAGGATGTGCGTGACCGCCCGCTGGACAAGCAGGCCCAGGCCGACCAGGCGCACGCCCGGTTCGACGACGAGAAGAGCGAGTTCAGCGGCACGCTGCGCTTGTGGAAATGGCTGGACGACAGCCGGGGCGGCCACGGCACCGACCACAAGCTCAGCCACCGCCAGGTCGAGAACCTGCTGCGCGAACACTTCATCAACCCGCGCCGGGTGCGCGAATGGCGCGACACCCACAGCCAGCTGCTCACCGTGGTGACCGAACAGCGCTGGCCGATCAACAGCACGCCGGCCGGGTACGAGGCGCTGCACCTGTCGATGCTCTCGGGCCTGCTGGGCAACATCGGCTGCAAGAACGAGACCGAAGACTGGTACCTCGGCGCGCGCGGCATCAAGTTCCACCGCCACCCGGGCGCCCACCTGAGCAAGAAGCCCGGGCGCTGGATCGTGTGCGCCGAACTGGTCGAGACCACGCGGCTGTTCGGCCGGGGCATCGCCGCCATCGAGCCGCAGTGGCTGGAGCAGGTCGGCGCGCACCTGCTCAAGAAGCAGATGCTGGACCCGCACTGGGAGAAGAAGGCCGCCCGGGTCTCGGCGCTGGAGCGGGCCACCTTGTATGGGCTGGTGGTCTACAGCCAGCGCCGGGTCGACTACAGCCGGGTCGACCCGGCCGGTGCGCGCGAAATCTTCATCCGCGAGGCCCTGGTGCAGGGCGACTGGGACACCCGGCTGGCCTTCCTGTCCGCCAACCAGAAGCTGGTGCGGCAGGTGGCCGAGCTGGAACACAAGTCGCGCCGGCAGGACGTGCTGGTGGACGATGAGGTGGTGTTCGCCTGGTACGACGGCCAGATCCCGGCCGATGTCTGCAACGGCGCCAGCCTGGAGCGCTGGTACGGCCAGGCGGTGCGCGAGAACCCGAAGCTGCTATACCTGACCCGCGAGGCGCTGATGCGCCACGAGGCCGCCGGCATCACCGCGCAGGCGTTTCCGCGCACCATCCGCCTGGGTGGGGTGGACTGCGCCTGCAGCTACCTGCACGAACCCGGTGACGCGCGCGACGGCCTGTCGGTGGCGCTGCCGCTGTTCGCGCTCAACCAGGCCAGTGAAGACCGCTGCGACTGGCTGGTGCCCGGCATGCTCAAGGACAAGGTGCTGGCCCTGCTCAAGACCCTGCACCAGCGCCCGCGCTCGCGGCTGGTGCCATTGCCGGCCACCGCAGAACGGTTCGCGGCCGAGCTGTCCGAGCCCGAAGTGTTCGGCAGCGGCAGCCTCATGGATGCCCTGCTGAAGAAGGTCCGTGCCACCACCCAGCTCGACATCCAGCGCGCCGACATCAAGCCCGACATGCTGCCGCCGCACCAGTTCATGCACCTGCGGGTGGTCGACGAACATGGCCGGCAGCTCGGCCAGGGCCGCAGCCTGGCCGCCCTCAAGGCCGAGCTGGGCGCGCAGGCGCGCGGGGCCTTCCAGGCGCTGGCCGCGCTCAAGGTGGCCCGGCCTGTGTCTGCACCCGAGCCGGCAGCAGCCGCCACTGCAGCGGGTGCGGCCAGTGCGGCTTCAGCCCCGGCCGCTGGCAGCGCGCGACGGGTCGCTGCACCGGCACCGGCCCAGCCCAAGGTCGACGCCAGTCAGCGCCACACCCGGTGGGACTTCGGCGAGCTGCCCGAGCTGATGGAGATCCGCCAGGGCCAGCAGACCCTGGTGGGCTTCCCCGCGCTGGTCGAGGACGGCGATGCGGTGCGCATCGAGGTGTTCGACGAGCCCGACGTGGCCCAGTCGCGCCACCGCGCCGGTCTGCGCCGGCTGTTTGCGCTGCAGATCCGCGATGCGCTCAAGTACCTGGAGAAAAACATTCCCGGTCTGCAGGCCATGGCGGCGGCCTACATGCAGGTCGGCAAGGAGAGTGGTGGCGGCACGCTGGAAGAGCTGCGCAGCCAGTTGATCGACCTGGCCCTGGACCGCGCTTTCCTGGCCGACCCGCTGCCCGCTGATGAGGCGGCTTTCCTGCGCCGGGTGGAGGAAGGCCGTGGGCGGTTGAACCTGATCGCCGCCGAGCTGGCGCGCAGTGCGGGCGCCATCCTGACCGAATTCGCCGCCGCGCAGCGCAAACTCAAGGACAGCAAGCCGCCGGCCGACGTGGCGACCGACATCCAGCAGCAACTGGCCCGGTTGATGCCGAAAAACTTCCTGACCCAGACACCCTCGGCCCAGCTCCAGCACCTGCCGCGTTACCTCAAGGCGGTCCAGCTGCGGCTGGACAAGCTGCGGGCCGATCCGGCGCGCGATGCCGCCCGCCTGACCGAGCTGCGACCGCAGGATCAGCGGTTCTGGCGTCTGGTGGCCGAGCGCAAGGGTGTGCAGGACCCGCGCCTGCAGGAACTGCGCTGGCTGCTGGAAGAGCTGCGGGTGAGCTTCTTTGCCCAGGAGCTGCGCACGCCTCAGCCGGTGAGCCTCAAGCGCATCGACAAGGCCTGGGCCCAGCTCAACGCCTGATCAGGCGCCTTCCACCCGGCCCTGGGCCGCTCCCAGCGCCGGGTCGGCCTGCAGCTTGCGCAGCAGCGCCTCGGCGTCCTGGCGGGTGGCGAGCTGCTGCACGCGCACTTCGTGGCCACGGGCCGAACGGTTGATCTGGGCCGGATAACCGGCCTTCTGGAGCCGCTGGCGCAGCGCCTCGGCCTCGGCCAGTCGGGGGAAGGTGGCCACCACGGTGCGCCACTGACCGCCCTGGACCAGCACGCCGCTGCCGGGTTGCAGGTCGCCCTGGGCAATGAACTTGTTCAGCTGTGCTGGCGTGGCCTGGCCGGCCGGTTGTTCGGGCTGGCCGGTGAACACCACCCAGAACGCACCGGGCTGGTTCAGGGCAATGGTGTCGCGGCCATCGCGCTCGACCGCGACCGCACCCTCGAACACGCACACCGCGTCGTGTTCGGCGTCGCTCATGGCCCAGAAATCGGTGCTGCGCACACCCACCGTGGCGGTGGCGGTCTGCAGGCTCACATCGCGGCTCACGCCCAGGGCCTTGCTGCGGTAGTCGGTGGCGTAACGGAACACGCCGGTGACCAGCCGGAACTTGCCCGACATCTGGTCCTGCCCGCCCTGGCGGCTGCTCTCCAGCTTCTGCAGCGCGAGTTCGGTGTCTTCGCCCAGCTTGACCAGGCTGCTGTCGGACAGGCGCAGCACGGCACGCGAGCCGCTGGCGGTCACGGCGACATCACCCGCCCGCAGGCGCTGGCCGGGCTCGGCCGCCCGGCGGTCGCCATTGCGCTCGACCCACGCCGGCACCTGCACCGCTTCGACCACGGTGTAGGCGGTCGTCGGTGTGTTGGCACGGGCGGTCGAGGGCAACCAGGCCGCAGCGCCGAGCAGCAGGCTGGCGGCGAGGATGTGACGGCGGTTCAGGGACAGCGGGGAACGGAGGAGGCGGGAAGAGGGCATCGGGTACGGATCTCGGTGAAGGGCGGCCTTCGGGGGCCATGACAGCTTGTGGGAGCCTTATCGGCATAAATTGTCTACGCCACAGGGCGTCGTCTGGAGGCAGTGGATGCCGACGAACCGCCGTTGGCGTGACGCATGTCCGGTATCGCGCTTGTCCTGCAGCAGCGCTGGGACATACCCGGGCGGGTTTGACAGCCAGCGGCGGTTCGAGTGAACTTCACCGCTTGTCAGGAGGCTCAGGAATGGATCGCAGGGAGTTTGTCGAAGGTTGTGCTCTGGGCGCGGGCGGGCTGGCCGCCACGTTGGCCACAGGCGCCTGGGCGTCGCAGGTGTCGGCGCGTTCGTACGGCAGGGTGCTGCTCACCGATGAATTGGGTCGGCCAGTCAAGGCGTCGTCGCTCAAGGCGCAGGTGAACTATGTGTTCCATTACCCGTTCGAGGCCACGCCGGTGTTCCTGCTCGACCTGGGCAAGGCGGCGCAGCCTTCGCGGCTGACCACCCGCGACAAGAAGACCTACGACTGGCCCGGGGGCGTGGGCCCCAAACGCAGCGTGGTGGCGTTTTCGGCCATCTGCGCCCACAAGCTGGTCTACCCGACCCGCGAGCTCAGCTTCATCAGCTTCCGCAAGGGTGGCGTCGCGAACCCGCAGACCCCGAGCCAGGGCAACGACCTGATCCACTGCTGTGCCGACCACAGCCAGTACGACCCGGCCCGTGGCGCTCAGGTGCTGGCCGGGCCGGCCGAACAGCCTTTGTGCGCCATCCTGCTGGAGCACGACCCCCGGACCGACCACCTCACCGCCACCGGCACCCTGGGTGGCGAGCTGTTCGACGACTTCTTCCGCAAGTACGAGATGAAGCTCAGCATGGAGATGGGTTCCGGCGTGCGGCGCACCGTGGCCGACCGCTCCATGGTGCGCGAGCTGGAGCAGTTCTGCCGCAACCCGGTGCGCTGCTGATCAGAGCCGCGCCAGGCGCCTGAGGGCTTCGTCCAGCGTGTCGTCGCGCTTGGCGAAGCAGAAGCGGATCACCCGCTGATCAAAGCCGTTGCCGTAAAAAGCCGACAGCGGAATGGCGGCCACGCCCACCTCGGTGGTGAGCCATTCGCAGAAGGCCCCGTCCGCCAATTCGCGCTCGGGCACGGCCAGGTTCTCGATGCCCACGCACTGGAAATAGGTGCCTTCGCCCGGCAGCAGCCGGAAGCGGGTGCCGGCCAGCCCGGCCCGGAAACGGTCGCGCTTGGCGCCGTAGAACGCCGGCAGGTTCAGGTAGGGCGACGGGTCGGCCATGTAGGCCGCCAGGGCGTGCTGCACAGGGGTGTTGACGGTGAACACGTTGAACTGGTGCACCTTGCGGAATTCGGCCGTGAGCGACGCGGGGGCCACCACGGTGCCGACCTTCCAGCCGGTGACGTGGTAGGTCTTGCCGAAGCTGCTGACGATGAACGCCCTGGCCGCCAGCCCCGGGTAGCGCGCCGCGCTCTGATGCGGCTGGCCGTCGAACACCATGTGTTCATAGACCTCGTCGCTGATCAGCAGCACATCGGTCGGTGCCAGCAGGGCTTCAAGCTGGCGCATTTCAGCGCCGGTCCAGCACATGCCGCTGGGGTTGTGCGGGCTGTTGATGAGCAGCGCGCGGGTGCGCGGCGTGATGGCGGCCGCGATGGCCGCGAAGTCGGGCCGGAAGCTGCCGGGTGTCAGGGGCACCCGCACGACCCGGCCCCCGGCCAGTTCGATGTTGGGCACATAACTGTCGTAGCAGGGCTCCAGCACGATCACCTCGTCACCCGGGTGGACCACGGCCAGGATGGCGGTGAGGATCGCCTGCGTGGCGCCGGCGGTCACGGTGATCTCGGTGTCGGGGTTCACGCCCAGGCCGTAGAGTGCCTGCATCTTGGCCGCCAGGGCCTGGCGCAGCGCCGGCACACCGGCCATGGGCGGGTACTGGTTGTGGCCCTGCTGCATGGCGGTGGCCACGGCCGCCGGCAGGGCCGGGTCGCAGTCGAAGTCCGGGAAGCCCTGGCCCAGATTGACCGCCCCGTGCTTTGCGGCCAGCGCCGACATCACGGTGAAGATGGTGGTGCCCACCTGGGGCAGGCGGGACTGCAGGGCTGGCGTGGCGGTGGCGGTCGTCATGTCAGAGTTGGTAGTCGTCGGGCGTGCCGTTCATGGCCCGCATGATGGTGTCGCGGCTCAGGCGGTCGCTCAGCAGTTCGGCGAACCGCAGCACGAAGTGCCGCAGGTAGGTGCCGCGCTTGAAGGCCACCCGGGCCAGGTTGTGGCCGAACAGCTGCCCGGCAGGACGGGCCACCAGCCCGGGTGTCTGGTTCTCGCCCTGCATGGCCATTTCGGCCACGATGCCGACCCCCATGCCGAGCTTCACATAGGTCTTGATCACATCGGAATCGATGGCTTCCAGCACCACGTTGGGCTGCAGGTGGCGCAGGGCAAACGCCTGGTCGATGCGGGTGCGGCCGGTGAAGCTGGGGTGGTAGGTGATCAGGGGCAGGGTGGCCAGGTCTTCGAGGCCGATGCGTTCGCGTTCGACCAGCGGGTGGTCGAATGGCAGCACCAGCACGTGCTGCCACTCGTAGCAGGGCAGGGTGACGAGTTCGGGGTAGTTCACCAGCGACTCGGTGGCCATGCCGATCTCGGCCACTTCCTCGATCAGCATGCGCGCCACCTGGTCGGGCGAGCCCTGGTGCAGGCTGATGCCCACCTTGGGGTACGACTGCCGCAGCGCGGCCACCGGCCCGGGCAGCACATAGCGGGCCTGGGTGTGTGTGGTGGCGATCGAGAGCGTGCCGCTGTCCTGGGCCGAATACTGCTCGCCGATGCGCTTGAGGTTGTTCACCTCGCGCAGGATGATGTCGATGCTCTTGAGCACCTGGGTGCCGGGCTCGGTGACGCGCTTGATGCGCTTGCCGTGGCGGGCAAAGATCTCGATGCCCAGCTCGTCTTCCAGCTCGATGATGGCCTTGGACACGCCGGGCTGCGAGGTGTGCAGCGCCTTGGCGGCCTCGGTGAGGTTCAGGTTGCGGCGCACCGCCTCCTGCACGAAGCGGAACTGGTGCAGGTTCATGCCGCCGACTCCAGCGCCAGCTGGGCCAGCAGGGCCGTCAGCCGGGGATCTTCGCCGGCGGTGGGCAGCTGCCGGAATTCGACGCCCGGGTGGGCCATGCGCAGCTGCTCCATCAGCACCGGCAGGTCCTCGCGTGCATGTTTGCCCATGCCGAAGAACAGCGGCAGCACCCGCACATCGGTAGCACCCTGCGCCACCAGTTCGGCGGCGGCCGATGGCAGGTCGGGCTCGCACAGTTCCAGGTAGGCGCAGCGCACGGCGGCGGCCGGGTCGCGCTGCGCGATCTGCTGTGCCACCGACTCGACCGGCCGGCGCCACATCGGGTCGCGCGAACCGTGGGCAAAAACGATCACTCCAAGCATGGCGCTACCTCCGCAGGACCAGCCAGCCGAACGCGCCGAGCGAGACCAGCGAATAAATGAGGGCCGGCGACAGCGCAGCCAGCCAGGGTCGCCACTGGTTGAGGTTGCCGATGTAGCCGAACACGTTGTTGAGCAGGAAAAAGCTGATGCCGATCATCACGCCGCCGAACACATAGGCGGTGATGCTGCCGGAGCGGAAATGCAGGTAGGCGAACGGCAGGGCCAGCACCACCATGACCAGACACGACAGCGGGTAGAACACCTTGCGCCAGAACTCGATCTCGTAGCGTTGCGCGGTCTGGCCGTTGGCCTCGAGGTGGCGGATGTAGGCGAACAGGTCGGCGGTGCGCATGCGCTCGGGTTTGAGCAAGGCCACCGACACCATTTCGGTATTCAGGCCGCTGGGCCAGCGGAAGGTCTCGAGTGCGCTGCGCGTCACCCGGGACGAAGCCACGCCGGCGGCGTCGAACTCGCGGCGCTCCACATCCCGCAGGGTCCAGCTCTCGTCGCTCTCGATCTGGCCGGCCTGGGCATGCAGCGTGGACACCAGAAAGCCCTGGTTGTTGAACTCGAAGAGCCGGATGTTGCGCAGCTCGCCCTGGGCCGACATGGAGCCCACGTTGACCGAGAAGTTGCTGTAAGGCTGCCGCTCCTTGAGCCAGGCGCCGGTCTGCCCGATGCTGATGTTGCCCTGGTAACGGGCCTTGAGCAGCTGCCCGGCGCGGTCGGCCAGGGGTGCGAGGTAGTCGCCCATGACGAAGGTGAAGGCCACGAACAGCGCCCCCAGCCCCAGCAGCGTGCGAAGCGCCTTCCACGGGCCCAGGCCGCTGGTGCGCAGGATGGTGTATTCCGAATGCTGGGCCATGCGGGCCAGCACGAACACGGTGCCGATGAGCACCGCCATCGGCATCAGTTCGTAGATGCGGCTGGGCATCAGCAAGGCCACATAGCCCAGCGCGTGCGGCAGCCCGTAGATCAACGTTGCGTCCAGCGGCGAGGCCCGGCCGATGGCGGGCAGCTCGTCGACCAGGTCGAAAAACGAGAACAGGGCCAGGAAGGCGATCAGCACGAAGGCCACCGCGCGCAGCACCTCGCCGTAGATCAGCCGTCGAAGCGTCTTCATGCGGCCACCCCCCGTCGGCCGCGCAGCCAGCTGCGCAGACTGATGTTGTGGTGCCGCTTGTACAGCCAGGCCAGCGCCAGCGACATCACGCCGCCGTGCAGCACCACCATGAACGGCGCCAGCCCGATCAGCCCCTGAGCGACCCAGCTCTGGCCGATGTTCAGCAGGTTGTAATAAAACACGAAGGTGAAGAGGGTGAAGAACAGGTTGCCGCCGCGACCGGCCCGCGGATTCCCGACGGTGGTGGCCAGGGCGATCAGCACGAAGTTGAAGGCCGTCAGCGCCATGCCGATGCGCCAGCCCAGTTCGGACAGGTTCAGCCGGTCCGGCTGCGTGATCAGAAGCCAGGTGCTGCGGGCCTTGAGCGGTTGCGTCGCCCGCTGTCCGGGCGCGGCGTTGCCGATCTGGGTGCCGTACTCCTCGAACTCGCTGACCTTCAACGCGGCCTTGGGCGACGTCTCCAGGCGCTGCCCGTTGTTGAGCAACAGGAACTGCCGCTCTTCCAGCGTGCCGATGCGGCCGGAGCGGGCCGAGGTGACGGTCTCGCTGCCGTCCGGTTCGGTGCTGGCAATGAAGACGTTGCGGCCCTCGGTGCCGTCGGCCGTGTCCTTGTCGATGAAGAACACCCGGCGGCCGTTGGACGACTCCTGGAACTGCCCCGGCGCGATGCGCTCCAGATCGCCGCGCTGCTCGAAGCGGGCACGCAACTCATCGGTCTGCTGGTTGGCCCAGGGCCAGACGAAGAACACCATCACCGTGATGGTCAGCAGGATCGGCCAGGCAAAGCGCATGACCGGCCCCAGAAATCCCCCGAGCGAGCGGCCGCTGCTGAACCAGATGATCATCTCGCTGTCGCGGTACATGCGCGAGAGCGTGAAGACCACCGCAATGAACAGCGCCAGGGTGAGGATGGTGGGGGTCCGGCCGATGACGGTGTAGCCCAGCACCAGCATCACTTCCTCCGGGTTCACGCTGCCCTGCGAAGCCGCGCCCAGCGTGCGGATCAGCAGCATGGTCAGCACGATGGTGAACAGCACCACCAGGGTCGCACCGAAGCTGCGGGCCAGCTCTTTGCGGATGGAAGAATGAAATAACATCGATTCGACAAGGAAAGCACGATTATGAACTTCGAACTCAAATCCCTGACCCCGGCCCAGGCGGCCCAGCTCCCGGCCGATGCCCTGCTGGTGGCCCTGCCCGACAGCCTGCCCAAGGCCATGGCCGCCAGCCCCGACGCCCTGTCGCGCCTGGCTGCGCAAGCGCTGGCCGACATCGATCCCGGCGCGGGTCAGGCGCTGTCGTGCTACCGGGTCGACGGCATCAAGGCGCCGCGCGTGGTCCTGGTGCGGGCCGGCGACGGCTCCGCGGCAGCGGTCCGCAAGGCGGTGGCGGCCGGTACCGCTGCGCTGCGCCAGAACGGCATCGAGCGGCTGGCGCTGGTGCTGTCCCTGCTGCCGGACGATGCTGCTGCGGTCCGCATGGCGGTGCAGGCCTGCGCCGATGCCAGCTATGCCTTCACCACCACCAAGCCGTCCGCCAAGCCCCGGGCGCTCAAGCGGGTGACCGTGGGCGTGACCGACACCGCCGCCGTGCGGGCCGGCTTCGAGGTTGGCAAGGCGCTGGTCACCGGTGTGGAGTTCGCCAAGGAGTGGGCCAACCGCCCGGGCAACCACGCCACCCCGTCCCACCTGGCCGATGCCGCCAAGGCGCTGGGCCGGCAGCCCGGCATCAAGGTCGACGTGCTGGGCCCCAAGCAGGTCGCGGCGCTGGGCATGGGAGCCTTCATGGCCGTGGCCCAGGGTTCGGCCGAACCGCTGCGCTTCATCGTCATGCATTACAACGGCGGCGCCAAAGGCGATGCGCCGGTGGTGCTGGTCGGCAAGGGCATCACCTTCGACACCGGTGGCATCTCCATCAAGCCCGCCCCCGAAATGGACGAAATGAAGTTCGACATGGGCGGCGCGGCCAGCGTGCTGGGCACCTTCGCCGCCCTGGCCGAACTCAAGCCGGCCATCAACGTGGTCGGCCTCATCCCGAGCTGCGAGAACATGCCGGACGGCCTGGCCGTCAAGCCGGGCGACGTGGTGCGCAGCATGAGCGGACAGACCATCGAGATCCTCAACACCGATGCCGAAGGCCGCCTCATCCTGTGCGATGCGCTGACCTATGCCGCGCGCTTCAAGCCGCGTGCGGTGGTCGACATTGCCACCCTCACCGGCGCCTGCGTGATCGCGCTGGGTGCGGTGCGTACCGGGTTGTTCAGCCCGAGCGACGAACTGGCCGCCGCGCTGCAGAAGGCCGGCGACACCGCCGGCGATCTGGCCTGGCGCATGCCCCTGGACGACGACTATGCCGAGGGGCTGAAGTCCAGCTTCGCCGACATGGGCAACGTTGCCGGCCGCGCAGCCGGTGCGGTGACCGCCGCCAAGTTCCTGCAGAAGTTCGCCAGCGAACTCAACTGGGCGCACCTGGACATTGCCGGCACTGCCTGGAAGAGCGGCGCCGCCAAAGGCTCCACCGGCCGGCCGGTGCCGCTGCTGCTGCAGTTCATTCTGGACCAGGCGCAGGCCGGTCCGACCCGCAAAGCCGCCCGCAAGCCACGGGCCTGACCCGCCCATGCCGACCGAGGTTGCCTTTCACTTCAACGCGCCGGACCGGGTGGGTTACGCCTGCCGGCTGCTGCGCAAGGCCTACCTGAAGGGAGCGCGTCTCTGGGTCCGGGTGCCGGCCGACGAGCTCGACCGGCTGGACCAGGCTTTGTGGGTGAGCCAGCCGGGCGACTTCCTGCCGCACAGCCGCGAGGGCGATGCCCCGGAGCTGATGCGGCATTCCCCCATCCACCTGGGTACCGGCACGCCCGACCCCGCCGGCCGGCAGGTGCTGGTGAACCTGTGCGGCGATCTGGCCGAGGGCTGGAGCGGGTTCGAGCGGGTGATCGAGGTGGTCACCCAGTCGGAGCAGGACCGTCAGCAGGCCCGCGACCGCTGGCGCACCTACCGGGTGCAGGGCGTCGAACCGCTGCGCCACGATCTGGCATCGGCCGCCCCATGATGGTTCGCCGCCAGCATCGGTCCGGCTAATGCCGCATTCGGTGTTGCGATTCCGCATGAGGAATACCCTCGGCAACACGACCGTGGCTTCGCACCGTGAAATCTGCGTGTTTTTTGGGGTATCTTTATGAGGTGGAGAAAAAAATTTCCCTCCGCGTTCAACTTCATCCCTTTCGAGGAAACCCCATGCAACTGAACATCAAACTGGCCGTCATCGCCGCGGCTGTGGCACTTGCGGCTTGCGGCAAGAAGGAAGAGGCAGCTGCCCCTGCCGCCGCGCCGGCCGCTGCCCCCGCAGCTGAAGCCCAAGTCGTCAAGATCGGTCACGTTGGTCCCACCAGTGGCGCCATCGCCCACCTGGGCAAGGACAACGAGAACGGCGCCCGCATGGCCATCGAAGAGCTCAACGCCGCTGGCCTGACCCTGGGTGGCCAGCCGGTCAAGTTCGAGCTGCTGGCTGAAGACGACGCCGCCGATCCCAAGCAGGGCACCGCCGCTGCCACCAAGCTGGTGGACGCCAAGGTGGCCGGCGTGATCGGTCACCTGAACTCCGGCACCACCATCCCGGCTTCGCAGATCTACAACGACGCCGGCATTCCCCAGATCTCCCCGTCCGCCACCAACCCCAAGTACACCCGCCAGGGCTACCAGGGCGCGTTCCGCCTCGTGGCTGACGACGTCCACCTGGGTGGCACGCTGGGCAAGTACGCCGTGGAGACCCTGAAGGCACAGAGCGTGGCCGTCATCGACGACCGCACCGCCTATGGTCAAGGTGTTGCCGACGAATTCGAGAAGGGCGTGATCGCCGCCGGCGGCAAGGTCGTGGGTCGTGAATTCACCAACGACAAGGCCACCGACTTCAACGCCATCCTGACCACCCTGAAGGCCAAGAAGCCGGACGTGGTGTTCTTCGGCGGCATGGACGCCGTGGCTGGCCCGATGCTCAAGCAGATGAAGCAGCTGGGCATCAACGCCAAGTTCATGGGCGGCGACGGCATCTGCACCTCCGAGCTGCCGAAGCTGTCGGGCGACGGCATGGGCGACGAGCAGGTCTACTGCGCGGAAGCCGGTGGCGTCGAGGGCGAGCAGAAGGCCGGCATGGACAAGTTCCGCGCCGACTTCAAGGCTAAATTCAACGCCGACGTGCAGGTTTACGCTCCGTACGTGTACGACGCCGTGAAGGTCATGGCCAACGCCATGGTCACCGCTGGCTCGGCGGACCCGAAGGTCTACCTGCCGGCCCTGAAGGCCACCAACTACAAGGGCGTCACCGGCAACATCGAGTTCGATGAGAAGGGTGACATCAAGAACGGCGCGCTGACGCTGATGACCTACAAGGCGGGTGCCCGCACCACCATCGCCGTGATCCGCTGATCTCCCGATCAAGCGACCCACGCAAAAAAGCCGCCCCGAGGGGCGGCTTTTTCATGGGCCATCGAACCGGGAGGTTCGGTGGCTCAATAGCTGCGACGGTTGCCACCGTCGTAACCACCACCACCGAAACCGCCGCTGCGCGGTGCGCGGGCTTCCATCGGGCGGGCAATGTTGACCGTCAGGTCACGGCCACCCATGTTCTTGCCGTGCATGGCCTGGATGGCTGCTTCGGCTTCGGCCGGGCTGGACATTTCGACAAAGCCGAAACCCTTGGAACGGCCGGTGTCGCGTTCCATCATGACCTTGGCGGATTGCACCTGGCCGAAGGAAGCGAATTGTTGCTGGAGGTCTTCGTCGCGAACCGAGTAAGACAGGTTGCCGACGTAAAGTTTGCTGCTCATGGTGAGCCTTTCAGAATATGCGCTGCGGAATTGGTAGCGCGTGCCATGGACGACCCGAAGAAAGGGTCGAAAGAAGCTCGCCTGGGGAGGAAGTCAGACCACCGGCGGGGGCCCAGGACGGGCCGATGCGGTGGAGGTGTGCGGTGTTGGGGGTACCGCTGCCCGAATCAAACTTGTCTGTTGCTGAGGAAAGCATTCGCAACAGTGCGCGGAGTGTGACAGCGTTTGGCGTCGGGCACAACCACTGATTGGGTCTGCAGAACAAAAAACCCCTGCAGTCTTGCAACTGCAGGGGTTCATGATCGTTGGCGGAGAGGGCGTCCGCAGGAATCGAACTCCAGATGCCCTCAGGTTGTATCACCTGACCCGGTTTTACCAATGAGAACGCCACCCCTATAGACCCGCGTCGTATCGCGTGATATCGTTCAATCACTTTTCTATTGATGGACATGGTGATGGACAAAGAATCAAGGCGGTCGATATGGCGCGAGTAGCCAAGGAGTTGGGCGCCCTGCAGGTTCAGCGACTGACCGCGCCAGGCTTGCACGCCGTGGGGGGCGTAAGCGGCCTCTACCTCAAGGTGGCACCGACTGGAGCCCGTACCTGGGTGCTGCGCGCCACCGTCGGCGACAAGCGCCGGGACATGGGTCTAGGCGGGTTTCCATCTGTCACCCTGGCTGGAGCGCGGGAAAAGGCGCGGGAGGCTCGCCTGTTGATCGAAAAGGGCACCGACCCGATCCTGGCCAAGCAGCAAGCCCGATCCACGTTGATCGCGGAGCAGGCCAAACACAAGACCTTTGACGAGGCCTTCACCGCGTTCATGGACGCCAAGGGCGACGAGTGGCGCAACGCGAAGCACCGTCAACAGTGGTCGAACACCCTGGCCGCCTACGCCAGCCCCGTTATGGGTAACGTGTTGGTGTCAGATGTCACTCAGGCCCACGTCGAACAGGTGCTGCGGCCTATCTGGCGGGACAAGACCGAGACGGCGACCCGGGTGCGCCAGCGTATCGAAAAGGTGCTGGACTTCGCCCGGGCCAGCGGATGGCGCACAGGGGACAACCCGGCGACTTGGAAAGGCCGGCTGTCCGAGCTGTTCCCCAAGCCCAGCAAAATCAAGACGGTGGTACACCAGCGCGCGCTGGCCCCACGCGAGATGCACGATTTCATGATTGCGCTCCGCAAAGCTTCCGGCACAGCAGCCCGCGCGCTTGAGTTCGCGATTCTCACGGCTGCCAGAAGCGGCGAGGTCCGAGGTGCCACCTGGGAGGAGATTGACCTTGAGGGCGGCTTCTGGACCGTGCCTGGCGAGCGCATGAAGGCTGGCCGTCCGCATCGAGTACCGCTGTCGGCCGATGCCTTGAAGCTGCTCAAGGCGCTGGCCCGGATCAAGGACAACAACCTGCTGTTTCCAGCGCCGCGCGGTGGCCTGCTGAGCGACATGACCCTGACGGCGGTGCTGCGGCGCATGGAGGTCGACGCGGTGCCGCACGGGATGCGCGCTTCGTTCAAGACCTGGGCAGGGGATCACACAGAGTTTCCGCGCGAGCTGGTGGAGGTTGCTCTGTCCCACACCGTTGGCGACGCCGTGGAGCAAGCCTATGCGCGCAGCGACATGGTGGAGCGCCGGCGCGTGCTGATGAATGCCTGGGCCAAGTTTCTGGACACGTCGCAAACGACAGCAAAGGTTGTTCACCTTCAAGGGGCAGCATGACTACCAAGAAATCAAAGGCCGAACGGGACCCGGACCTGCGCCAAGCGCTCGCCGATCACTCGTTCGTCTACCTGAAAGAGTGCGCTCTGCGATTCGCCTCACCTGATCTGGCAACGCATGAGGATGGCCGCGCGCGCATCGAGGCGGTGTGCAGGCTTATTGGAGATCACCTGGACCTGCAACTGTGGAATCAGACCCTCGCGTCCATCAATAAAGAGAACGCCGCGCTTCCGCGCTCCAAGCGTGTCGATCACGACACCATCGAGCATGAGTACCGTCGGCTGCTTCGCGAGGGATTCACGCCTCGCCAAGCCAGGGGAAAGCTGGTGGCCAATGGGGTAGGGACGCAGCCCACAATCTACCGAATCACGAAAAGTATTCAGTAGCGCCCGCTCACGAATACGCGGTTTTTAGAGTTCGCCCCATACCGCAGCCACAAGGCATAGCGGGACAAATTGGGACGACACATGGCAACCCGTGAATCGCGGTCCTACCGACCGAAACAAGCCGCTGAACTTCTTGGCATCGGAACCGCAACGCTTTGGCGCTGGATCAGGGAGCGCCAAGATTTCCCAAAGCCGATCCGACTAAGCCCGCGCTGCACGGTTTTGGATGGGGCTGAACTGATAGCGTGGCGCGATGCTCAGGGCAAGGACGCGAAATGAGCGCCGCCGACCAGCGCGAGGCGACGCTGATCGCTGAATTCAACCTGCGCGGGTATGAGGTGAAGCGCCTTGACCCGGGCCTGGGCTACTTGCTGAGCCGCGCTGGTGATACATGGCATGCACGCGACCTTAGCCGCTTGGCCTGGCTTGCCTGCAGCCTTGGTGGTTGGGAAATGAACGCCCTCCAGAAAGCACAAAGCCCCGATGGTGCGGGGCAGAGTGCAAAGCAATCAACAGACGCCCAGAGTGTCGCGGACCTTGACAACACGCGCAAGGCTGAAGCTACAACCAAGGCGCAACTTGCGCTGAAAGGCTGTGCGGTTTTCGACCTCTGCGACGGCGCGTTTCTGGTGACTCGTTGGGGTTTCACCCGTCGATGCGCCAACCTGACGGAGCTGCAAAACTTCGCGCGGCAGATCGGAGCGTGCTGATGCTGGGCGACCTTGAGCGCGCCCGCGAGGCGCTGCATGCGATTCCGCCCGACCTGGCCCGCGATGAATGGGTGAAGGTTGGGATGGCTGCGCACGCCGCCGGGTTGGACTTCGACGCCTTTAACCAATGGAGCGCGCAGGCCGCAAACTACGATCCGCGTGCCGCCCGCGATACCTGGCGCAGCTTCAAGTCGGGTAAGGGCATCGGCCCCGGCACCCTGTTCGCGCACGCCAAAGAACACGGCCACAAGCCCGCAGAGCGTCCAAATAACGGCCACGCCGCGCCGATCAAAGCCAGAACGCAGCGCGTGTCAGTCGCCACGCTCTGGGCACGTTTTGACCCTGCCACCCCCCACCATCCATACATCGAGGCCAAACTGGCCCACGGTGCCCCGCTAGATGGCCTGCGCGTGGTGCCTGAGGGCGACCCGTTGACGATTGCAGGGCAACGCATGGCTGGTGCGTTGGTTGTCCCCGCCTACGGCCCTGACGGCCTGCAGAGCATGCAGTTCATCCCGCCCGAGGGTAAGAAGTTGAACGCCCCAGGCGCACCGATGGCAGGCGCATGGTTCACGGTTGGCGACTTGTCACCCGGCCCGGTTTACGTGTGCGAGGGCATCGGGCAAGCGTGGGCTTGCTGGACCGCTACTGGCCGGCCTGCTGTCGTTTGCTTTGGCTGGGGCAACGTCGAGCGGGTGGCGCGCGCGCTCAATCGCGCACAGCTGGTGCTGGTCCCCGACTCGGGGAAAGAGGACGCCGCCCAAAGGATCGCCCGCGACCTGGGGTGCGCCGTCGCCTTCATGCCAGAGGGTGAGCCTGCCAACTTCGACGCCAACGATTACGGCCAGCGCGAGGGGTTCGATGCCTTGGAAGTGCTGTTGACCCAAGCGAGTTCGCCCGAGCTGCCGCCGCCCTTGCTCAAGCCCCTCAGCGTGGCTGATGTGCTGAGCAATCCTTCCCCGCCGCCGCGCTGGGCATGGGATGGTTTTTTGCCGCATGGCGTGGTGTCGATGTTCGGTGCCCACGGTGGCACGGGCAAATCCACTGTCGCGCTCATGCTCGCGGTGTGTGCCGACCTGGGCCGCCCGCTGTTCGGCGTGCCTGTTGAGCAAGGCCCGGCGCTGTTCGTTAGCCTTGAGGATTCCGGGCAAGTGGTGCGGCACCGCCTGGCCGCCATCTGCAGGGCATGGCACATCGACCCGCAAACCCTGCGTCACCTGCGCATCGTTGATGGCACCAGCAACCCGGAACTTTTCACCGCAGAGGGGCGCGGTTCCGGGCATGTGACCGCCGTTTTCGATGAACTGCGCAAGCTGGTGCAGTCGGGCGGTTTCTCGCTGGTGGTGATCGACAACGCATCCGACGCCTTCGGGGCTGACGAAATCCAACGAGTGCAGGTTCGCGCCTTTGTTCGCAGCCTGGCAACTCTTGCAGCCGAAAACGATGCGGCCGTGCTGATCTTGGCCCATGTGGACAAGGGCACAAGCCGCGCACGCAAGGCTGAAGGGGGTGAAGGCTATTCAGGCTCAACCGCTTGGCACAACTCCGTGCGCTCCCGCCTGTTAATGAGCCGGGCAGAGGATGGAACACTGACCCTTGAACATCAAAAAAGCAACCTTGGCCCGCTGCGTGATCCGTTGACGTTGATTTGGCCGCCCGGTGGATTGCCGGAATCGGCTCAGGTGCATTCATTTGCGGGTCGCTTGCAGGGCCGAGCAGACGATGAAAGCGCCGCCGCAATCCTTCGCCTCATTGCCGAATACGAGGCTCGCCAGCAATACGCCAGCCCAGCGACCACAAGCCGAAATCATGTTCATGCGGTGCTGAAGGCTGATCCCGCTTTCGTGAGCTTGAAGCTGAAGCCTGACGACACCAAGCGTGTCATTACCCAGGCTCAACGCGTCGGATGGCTTGAGGTGTTCGATTACCGTGACGCTAACCGCAAACCACATCAGCGATGGACCGTCACCGATCAAGGCCGGGTATTCGCTCAAATCCCGCCTGCGCCAACTGTGCCAACTGCGCCAACTCCCAAGGATGGCGCACAAAGCGCACATGGCGCGGAGGAATGTGCGCCAACTGCGCCATCTTCCGTGGGGGGTATGGGGGGTGGAGCGCGCACATCTCAAGTTAGCGCGGAGGCTTTGCAATGAGTGATTCGCGACCGTTTGAAGCAGCCCTTGTTGCTGCCGCGATGAACGCATGCGATGCCTGGAGCGACGGACCCGAAGCCCGCGAGGCGATGCGCCGCCAATGCCTTGCAATGCCTGAGCACCTGCGCCCTGACCTGCTAGAACACCTGCGGCAGACGTACCCGGAAGACCGCTCAGACGATGGCAGATGGCGTGGCATCAGCCCGCGTGCAGGGCCGAGCGGGCGGAGTTGACGGCCTTCGGGCGGGAGGGGTGGGTCATTTCCGCTGGAGGTGGCTTCCCCTAGACCGGCTGTCCTCTCATGTGGACAATTTTTCCCGCTTTAACTTTTTTGGTTAAAGAAGATTTGTTAATTTGCTAATGCTCCCGATGGTTAATCGGAACACTCCGCCGCTGTTTACGGCACAAACCCAAGAGGAATCATATGGACCCGATCACGATTGACCTAACTGACGCCAGCGGGCACTGGATTGTACACGCGCTGAAAAAGCTGCCGCAGAGCGCGCAAAAGGCGGTTGCATCTGCCATTGAGGATGGCGGCTGGCTGGAACTGCGCACAGGAATGATGAACCGCAAGGGATACCACCGCCTTGGAATTTGCAATCTCGATGGCGGATTTGTTGAGCTTGTAACGCTTGAGATTTCGAGCGAATAACCTAGAATCGAATTGTTCGGACATGCCTACCAATACGCCTTGCGACACAAGTAGGCAAATCGGGATGTAGTCCTGAGCTGGTGGCCACCAGCAAAAGGATCTACATCCCCCCCCTATTTACTGGGCCTGCAAATGCAGGCTTTAAAGGACTGAAATGAAAAAGTCAGTTTTCCCGAAGGCGTTGGCTCTGGCAACCACTGCCGCCGCCGTTGCCGCATTCTTTGGTTTTCCAGCCGCCACTGCCAGCACTTTGCCTGTGGTTTTGGCACACGCACCCGACGATGAAACTACCGCAACCCTGCGCGCACAAGTGGTGCGGATCAATCACGAGGCACAGGCTATTCGCGCTCGTGCCTCAGCCGAAGGCCGCGATCTGGAACCTGCAGAGGCCGATGAACTTGCGCGCCTGATCGGTGAGTTCGACCAGATCGATGCCCGCCTGGCGCTGCATGAACTGCCGAACGAAGCGCGCGCGCAATCGCAGCCGCGCCGCACGCTTGTGAATCGGAGTCTGCAGGGCAGCGCTTCTGATGGAAGCAGCCCTATCGGCCGACGCTATAGCGCGCCCGTGGTCGCTGATGCCACTGCCCGCGCTGGACTGATTCCTCAAGGGTATCGCAACGCTGCAGCCGCGCTCTTTGGCAACGCACGCAGCGACTGGGACAACCCTGAGGAGTTTTTCCGCTCTGTGGCGAGTGGCATCGCTGATCCACGCTTGATCCGCGACGCAACGGGCGTCAGTGGCGTAGGTGTTGACGGTGGCTTTGCTGTGCCGGTCGAGTTCTATCGGGGCGTGGTCGAACAAGCGCTGCAGGTTGCCGAGTTCGCACCCCGCTGCCGCGTGTTTGCCGCCACGTCGAATTCGCTGATCGTGCCGATGCCCGATGCGAAAAACCGTGCAAGCGGGATCGCGTGTCTGACCGCTTTTTGGACTGGCGAGGCGCAGACGCGAACGGCCCAGACGCTCAAGTGGCGCGCAGTTGAACTGAAGCTGCACAAGACCTTCATTCACGCCGAGGCGAGTAGCGAGCTGGCCGAGGACGGACTGGGCTACGCGGCGCAACTCACTCAGCACATGGCAGCCGCAACGGCATACGCCATTGATGCCGCACTGCTGTACGGTGATGGCGTGGGCAAGCCGCTGGGCCTGATCGCTTCACCGAGCGCCATCTCGGTTACGCCTGAGTCGGGTCAAGCGCCAGACACGATCGTTTTCGACAACCTCGTGAACCTGTACGCGCGACTGATGCCCGAGTGTCAAAAGCGCGCCGTGTGGTATCTCAGCCCTGCCGCTCTGCCGCAGATGCTCGCCATGCGCCACCCTGGCAGCGATCACCCGGTGCTGTTGTCTGGCGGTCAGAATGACGCAGCCGCAGGCGCTCCGGCAATGACCATCTTTGGGCGACCTGTGGTCGTGACTGAAATCGCGCCGACCTTGGGCGACGCTGGCGACCTCGTATTCGCGGACTTTTCTCAGTACGCGCTGCTGATGAAATCCACGGCCCGCGTGGAGATGGACCTTGGCCCGGGCTTCGCGCGAGACGTGCAGTCTTGGCGAACCATCATGCGTGTGGGTGGCCAGCCTCTTTGGGATGCCCCTGTGCAGCCCTACAACGGTGGCCCGACGCTGAGCTGGGCGACCTATCTGGCACCCCGCGCCTGATGGCAAAAAGGGCAGGCCGCCCGTGCGGTGGCCTGCCCTTTTACCGCTGCACCTTTAATTGCGGAGACCGCTGCCACCGTGCAGATTCAGGGCGTGGCGGTTTCAGGCCATCAATACGATTGCTCCGATCAAGCCCATAAGCCCTAGCCACCACAAGATAAGCGCCCCGCGTACAAAACGAGGTTGCACCCATACGATGAGCGGAAGCAGTCCGAGCACACAAATAACCAATCCCATCCCGACTGCCTGCTCCCCCATCAGGGTGACCTGCCCCATAAAACGCGCGTTACCCGTATGCGTTTCTTCTTTGATTGCAAGCGCACCGATAGCCAGTAACGCAGCAGCACCAGCCGTGCAGAGCCATCGTGCTGTTGCTGAAGGAGTTTTCATACGCATTGAATTCGTTACGGACTTACGCCGTGTTTTTGGCGGAACTCCCGCTCCATGCGCTCACACGCTCCGGCCGCGAATCTCTGCGCGCCTGGGTCTAGAGACTTACTGCCCTGCGCCGACCAGCACAATCTAATGGCTGTCCTATCCCTAGATCTTTGCTCGCCTTCTGGTGTGTTCGACAAGATGAAGCCGTAACCCAAAAATGCTGCTGCCGAACCCAAAGGAATCCACAGCCACCACTTAAATTTTGAGGTACGCGCGCCGCACTTCGGGCACGCCGTAGCGTCGTTGCTCACGTCGGTGCCGCAGTCTTTGCATTTAACGAGTGCCATGCAGTTCTCCCTCCTTTGGGAGCTTTATTGAATGTGCCTCGTACGATACCTTAGCTACGCGGATTGAGTGGCAGGTGGTCGCGGCAGGATAAAAGACCACGATGCAGTGCGCTACGAGATGCGGTTGGTTGATGCGACCGCACCAGTCTTTCCAGGGCGCACCAATCTGCGCAAGCATTAGCCTATGCGAACTGAAGCTGACCAACTACGTGAAACCTACGAGGCTTCAAGCGCCTTGATCGTCAGAGATACACCCTAACGACGCCAAGCCGTCAAGGTGCTGGCGATGGTCGCTGGTGCTGGCGTTACACAGGCCGTACGCTTCGCAGCCGCCGGAGTGCTGCACCAGATGACGCCACTAGGTAAGCCGCACTGGGGCTGTAGGCGGCTTGAGCAGGTTGCCCATTTGCTAGTTTTGGCTTCACACGTCTTTGATGGAAGGCATGATGGACAAAAAGAAAAAGCGGCCCGAAGGCCGCGATTTCATTAGGTCTGTGGCGGAGAGGGCGGGATTCGAACCCGCGGTGGGGATTAGCCCACACACGCTTTCCAGGCGTGCGACTTAAACCGCTCATCCACCTCTCCGCGAAGCCTGCGATTGTAGCAGGGCGAAAGGGCTGTTTTTGAGGCCCGCCGCTGATTCAGGTGGCTGCGCTGCCGTCGGTGGAGGTGCGCCAGGCGTGCTGCCTGAGGGTGTCGAGGTCCACGAACTGAAGTGTGGAAGCGTGCGTGGCTTCCAGGATGACCGGGGGCGCCACGCCGGCAGTCAGCGCCTCTTTCCAGCGCCGTACACACAGGCACCAGCGGTCGCCTGGCTTCAGGCCGGCAAACCGCCATTCGGGGCGCGGGGTGCTGAGGTCGTTGCCCACGGCCTGGGAGAAGGCCAGGAATTCGGCCGTCACCCTGGCGCAGACCACGTGGGTGCCGACATCGTCGGGTCCGGTGTGGCAGCAGCCGTCGCGGTAAAAGCCGGTCAGCGGGTCGAACGAGCAGGCTTGAAGCGGCTCGCCCAGCACGTTCAGGGCATCGTGGTCCATGGTGGGTCAGCGTTGGGTGGTCTGGGTCGCACTGACCATTTTCATGGCCGACGCAATGAGTGAGGAGACCTCGGTCATGTTGCCGGGGACGATGAGTGTGGTGGTGGCGTCGGCCGCGACCTTGGCATAGGCATCCACTGCACGCTCGGCGACCTTCAGCTGCACCGCGTCCTGACCGCCGGGCTGGCGGATGGCGGCAGCCACCCGCTCGATCGCCATGGCGGTGGCTTCGGCAACGGCGGTGATGGACGCTGCCTCGCCCTGCGCGTTGTTGATGGCGGCCTGCTTCTCGCCCTCGGAGCGGGCGATGAAGGCCTCGCGCTCGCCGGTGGCGATGTTGATCTGTTCCTGCCGGCGTCCCTCGGAGGCCGCGATCAGTGCGCGCTTCTCGCGTTCGGCGGTGATCTGCTGCTGCATGGCATGCAGGATCTCCTTCGGCGGCGTGAGGTCCTTGATCTCGTAGCGCAACACCTTCACGCCCCAGTTCAGCGCGGCTTCATCGATGGCCTGGACCACCTGGGCGTTGATGATGTCGCGCTCCTCGAAGGTCTTGTCGAGTTCGAGCTTGCCGATGACCGAGCGCAGCGAGGTCTGTGCCAGCTGGGTCACCGCCACGATGTAGTTCGACGAACCGTAGCTGGCGCGCATCGGATCGGTCACCTGGAAGTACAGGATGCCGTCGACCTGCAGCTGGGTGTTGTCGCGGGTGATGCAGATCTGGCTGGGCACATCCAGCGGAATCTCCTTGAGGCTGTGCTGGTAGGCCACCTTGTCGATGAAGGGGACGATGAAGTTCAGGCCCGGGGTGAGGGCCGTGTGGTACTTGCCCAGCCGCTCCACCACCCAGGCGTTCTGCTGGGGCACGACCTTGATCGAGCTTTTGATGAAGACGGCGGCGATGACGAGCAGGACGATGGCGATTTCCATGGGGTGTTCCGTGTGATTGAGAAAGAGGCAGCGGCTCAGGCCTTGTCGAGCACCAGCCGGTTGCCGACCAGCTCGGTGACGCGGTGCGGACCGGGTTCGGGTGTCAGGCCGGCGCGGGGAATCGCGGTCCAGCGGGCGCCACGGTACTGGACATGGGCAGTCCCATCGGCCTCCCATGCCGCCACCTGCACCACTTCGCCGATGTCCAGGTTGACATCGCGGCGCGCCCCGGCGGGCAGGCTGGAGGCGTTGCGCCGCCGCAGTGCGGTCCAGACGGCCACCGCGCCGGCGCCCACCACGGCTGCGGCAACCAGCTGCCCGGTCAAGCCCAGCCCGCCGTGGGCCGCCAGTGCACCGGCGGCCAGGCCCAGGGCCACCATCAGCAGATAGAAAGTCCCGGTGAAAAGCTCTGCGGCCACAGCGCCGCCCGCCAGGAGCCACCAGATCGTCGACATTGCCATCGAACAGGCCTTTCGTGCCGGCAGCTTGCGGCCGGTCTGTGGTCGATTCTGCGACAAAAGCAGTGGATGGCCGTGGGGCGGTCACATGATTTCCGTACACTTCGGCCCTTGCCCGACGGCGTGAGGTCGTCGGGCCTTTTCTTTGCGGCGCGCAGAGCCGCATGTTGGGCGGCGGTGCCGCGCCTGGCTGGAGCCTGAGATGAAATTCCGTTTCCCCATCGTCATCATCGACGAGGACTTCCGTTCCGAAAACAGCTCGGGTCTGGGCATTCGCGCCATGGCCCAGGCCATCGAGAGCGAGGGCTTCGAGGTGGTGGGTGTCACCAGCTACGGTGACCTGAGCCAGTTTGCGCAGCAGCAGAGCCGCGCCAGTGCCTTCATCCTGTCCATCGACGACGAGGAATTCACCCCGGGCCCCGAGCTGGACCCGGCGGTGTTGAACCTGCGCACCTTCATCGAAGAGGTGCGCCGCAAGAACACCGAGGTGCCGATCTACATCTACGGCGAGACCAAGACCAGCCGGCACTTGCCAAACGACATCCTGCGCGAGCTGCACGGCTTCATCCACATGTTCGAGGACACGCCGGAGTTCGTGGCCCGCCACATCATCCGCGAAGCCAAAAGCTACCTGGAAGGCATCCAGCCGCCGTTCTTCAAGGCGCTGCTGGACTACGCCGAGGACGGCTCCTACTCCTGGCACTGCCCGGGCCATTCGGGCGGCGTGGCCTTCCTGAAGACGCCGGTGGGCCAGATGTTCCACCAGTTCTTCGGCGAGAACATGCTGCGCGCCGACGTGTGCAACGCGGTGGAAGAGCTGGGTCAGCTGCTGGACCACAACGGCGCCATCGGTGCCTCGGAGCGCAATGCGGCCCGCATCTTCAACGCCGACCACTGCTTCTTCGTCACCAACGGCACCAGCACCAGCAACAAGATGGTGTGGCACCACACGGTGGCGCCCGGCGATGTGGTGGTGGTCGACCGCAACTGCCACAAGAGCATCCTGCACTCGATCATCATGACCGGCGCCATTCCGGTGTTCCTCAAGCCCACGCGGAACCACTACGGCATCATCGGCCCGATCCCGCAGGCCGAGTTCGAGATCGAATCAATCCAGGCCAAGATCCGCGCCAACCCGCTGCTGGCGGGTGTTGACGCCGAAGCGGTCAAGCCCCGGGTGCTGACCCTCACCCAGTCGACCTACGACGGCGTGCTCTACAACACCGAAGCCATCAAGCAGATGCTCGACGGCTATGTGGCCAACCTGCATTTCGACGAGGCCTGGCTGCCGCACGCGGCGTTCCACCCGTTCTATGGCAACTTCCACGCCATGGGCAAGAAGCGGGCGCGCCCCCTGGAGTCGGTGGTGTATTCCACCCAGTCCATCCACAAGCTGCTGGCCGGCATCAGCCAGGCCAGCCATGTGCTGGTGCAGGACTCGCAGAACGTCAAGCTGGACAGGCACCTGTTCAACGAGGCTTACCTGATGCACACCAGCACCAGCCCTCAGTACGCCATCATCGCCAGCTGCGACGTGGCCGCCGCCATGATGGAGCCGCCCGGGGGGCGCGCGCTGGTGGAGGAGAGCATTCTGGAGGCGCTGGACTTCCGACGCGCCATGCGCAAGATCGAGGCCGAGTTCGGCAGCGACGACTGGTGGTTCCAGGTCTGGGGCCCGGAGCATCTGGCCGAGGAAGGGGTGGGCGAGGCACGCGACTGGGTGCTCAACCGCCAGAAAGCCGACGACGGTCGCGACACCGAAAAGGACTGGCACGGTTTCGGCGACATGGCGCCCGGCTTCAACATGCTGGACCCGATCAAGGCGACCATCGTCACCCCCGGCCTCAAGCTGGATGGCAGCTTCGGCGAGACCGGCATTCCGGCCTCCATCGTCACCAAATTCCTGGCCGAGCACGGCGTGGTGGTCGAGAAGACCGGGCTCTACAGCTTCTTCATCATGTTCACCATCGGCATCACCAAGGGCCGCTGGAACACGCTCCTGACCGCGCTGCAGCAGTTCAAGGACGACTACGCCAGGAACCAGCCGATGTGGCGCATCCTGCCGGAGTTCTGCCAGAAGCACCCGCGCTACGAGCAGATGGGCCTGCGCGATCTGTGCCAGCACGTGCACGCCCTGTACGCGCGTTACGACATCGCCCGTCTGACCACCGAGATGTACCTGAGCGACCTGACCCCGGCCATGAAGCCGTCGGACGCGTTTGCCCACATCGCGCAGCGCACCACCGAACGGGTGCCGATCGACCAGCTGGAAGGGCGCATCACCACCAGCCTGGTCACGCCGTACCCGCCGGGCATTCCGCTGCTGATCCCGGGCGAGGTGTTCAACCGCAAGATCGTGGATTACCTGAAGTTTGCTCGCGAGTTCAACCGGCAGTGCCCGGGCTTCGAGACCGACATCCACGGCCTGGTGGAGGTGGTGGGCGAAGACGGCCAGAAGGCCTACTTCGCGGACTGCGTGAAGGCCTGAGCGGCCTTCACGACCGGGGCATTCAGCCCAGGTTGTCCTTGCTCAGGCCGGTGGTCTGGCTGTAGCCGCCATCCACATAGGTGATCTCGGCGGTCACACCGCCGGCCAGGTCGGACAGCAGGAAGGCGGCCACGTTGCCCACGTCCTCGATGGTCACGTTGCGGCGGATCGGCGAGGCGCTGGCCACCACGTTGAGCAGCTTGCCGAAGTCCTTGATGCCGCTCGCCGCCAGGGTCTTGATGGGGCCGGCGCTGATGCCGTTGACCCGCATGCCGCGCGGGCCGAGCGATTCCGCCAGGTACCGCACCGAGGCTTCCAGGCTGGCCTTGGCCAGACCCATGGTGTTGTAGTTGGGCACGGCACGCAGGGAGCCCAGATAACTCAGGGTCAGCAGCGCCGACTTGTCGTTCAGGTAGGGCAGGGCGGCCTTGGCCATGGCCGGGAAGCTGTAGGCGCTGATGTCGTGGGCGATGCGGAAGCTCTCGCGCGAGAGGCCTTCCAGGAAATCGCCGGCAATCGCTTCGCGCGGTGCAAAGCCGATGCTGTGCACGAAACCGTCGAACCTGGGCCACACGGCGGAGAGGTCGGTGAACAGGCGCTCGATCTGCGCGTCGTCACCCACGTCGCAATCGAACACCAGCTTCGAATCGAAGTCGGCCGCGAATTCGGTGATGCGGTCCTTGAAGCGTTCGCCGACATAGCTGAAAGCCAGTTCGGCGCCTTGCTGGTGGCAGGCCTTGGCAATGCCGTACGCGATCGAGCGGTTCGACAGCACGCCCGTGATCAGCAGTTTCTTGCCCGCGAGAAAACCCATCATTCAATCTCCAGAAAAATTGCAGCAGAATTGTCGCATGACGTTTTTCCGCGCCTGCCTCCGCTTCTGCCTGGTGCTGCCGGCGTGGCTGATGCTCTCGGTGCCGGTCTGGGCGGCACACGGCTACGCCATCTGGGGCGAGCTGAAGTACCCCGCCGGCTTCACCCACTTCGACTACGTCAACCCGCAGGCGCCCAAGGGCGGCGAACTGCGGCTGGTGAGCAACCTGCGCACCAGCACCTTCGACAAGTACAACCCGTTCACCCTGCGCGGCAGTGCGCCGGCCTACCTGAGCAACCTGATGTTCGACAGCCTGCTGTCGGGCGCGCTGGACGAAAACGGTGCGGGCTACGGCCTGCTGGCCGAAGACGTGCAGGCCGCGCCGGACGGCCTGTCGGTCACGTTCCGGCTGCGCAGCACGGCGCGTTTTCACAATGGCGACCCGGTGCTGGCCGCCGACGTGAAACACAGCTTCGACACCCTGATGGGCCCCCACACCTCGCCGGTCTACAAGACCATCCTGGCCGAGGTGGCCGGTCTGGATGTGCTGGACGAGCGCACGGTGCGCTACCGATTCCGCAAGCCCAACCGCGAACTGCCGCTGACCGTGGGTGGTCTGCCGGTGTTCAGCCGCCAGTGGGGCAACCAGGTCGACCCCAAGACCGGGCAGCGCAAGACCTTCGACCAGGTGGTGACCGACATCCCCATCGGCAGTGGCCCCTACCGCATCGGCCCGGTGAATTTCGGGCGAGACATCACCTACCTCCGCGATGAAGCCTACTGGGCGCGAGACCTGCCGGTGCGACGGGGCACCGCCAACTTCGACCGCATCACGGTCAAGATCTACAAGGACAACACCGCCCGGCTGGAGGCGCTGAAGGCCGGCGAGTTCGACCTGATGCGCTTCTTCTCGGCCGGCGACTGGGCACGCCGCGTCAATGGCCGCCGTTTTGACAGCGGCGAGCTGGTCAAGGGCGAGTTCCAGCACCGGCTGCCGACCGGCTTCCAGAGCTATGTGCTCAACACACGGCGGGCGCCGCTGAACGACATCCGGGTCCGGCAGGCACTGGGTCTGGCACTGGACTACGAGTGGATGAACCGCCAGATGTTCTACGGCGCCTACCGGCGGGTGCAGGGCCTGTTCGGCAACACCGACTGCTCGGCCCAGGGTCTGCCATCGCCGGCCGAACTGGCCTTGCTGGAGCCGTGGCGCAGCCGGCTGCCGGCGGCGGTGTTCGGCCCGGCGTACCAGCCGCCGCGAACCGACGGTGACCAGTCGCTGCGCCAGAACCTGCGCCGGGCCCAGGCCCTGCTGCGCGAGGCCGGCTGGACGGTGCAGGACGGCGTGCTGCGCAACGCCGAGGGCAAGCCACTCGTGCTGGAGTATCTGGACAGCGCCGAGGTGGGCGCCCGGGTGGTGGCACCCTGGAGCCGCAACCTGGAGAAGCTGGGTGTGCAGCTGCGCTTCCGCCCGGTCGATTTCGCGCTGTACCAGCAGCGGCTGCGCACCTTCGATTTCGACATCATCTCGCTGGCCTACGGCGGCACCAGCACCCCGGGGGCCGAATACGCCGACCTGTTCGGCAGCCAGGCCGCTGCCACCGAAGACTCGGGCAACCACACCGGGCTGGCCAACCCGGCGGTGGACGCCATCATCGAGCGCATGACCGCTGCGGCCGACCGCAACACCTTCACCGCCGCCTGCCGCGCGCTGGACCGCGCGGTCAGCCACAGCCATGTGCTGATTCCGCAGTGGTCGGCCACCACGCACCGCATGGCCTACAACGCCTGGCGACTGGCCCGCCCCGAGCAGATGCCGCCGTACGCCTCCGGCGAGGTCTGGGCCATCGACACCTGGTGGTCGAAGGGAGGCCGCTGACCATGTGGGTCTACATCCTCAAGCGGCTGCTGCTGATGATCCCCACCCTGCTGGGGGTCCTGCTGCTGACCTTCGTGGTGATCCAGTTCGTGCCCGGCGGGCCGGTGGAACAGTACCTGGCCGAGGCCCGGGCCGCCGGCGGGGCGGCCGGTGCCGAGGGCGGGGCGGTCTACCGGGGCGCGCAGGGTGTGGACCCGAAACGCATCGAGCAGATCAAGGCGCTCTACGGTTTTGACAAGCCGGCCCACGAGCGCTTCTTCCAGATGCTGGGCCAGTTCGCCCGGTTCGATCTGGGCACCAGCTTTTTCCAGAACAAACCGGTGGCCGACCTCATCATCGAGAAGCTGCCGGTGTCGATCACGCTGGGCCTGTGGACCTTCCTGATCAGTTACGGCGTGGCGGTGCCGTTGGGGGTGGCCAAGGCGGTGCGGGCCGGCACCCGGTTCGATCTGGTCACCACGCTCATCGTCCTGGTGGGGTACGCCATACCGGGCTTCGTGCTGGGGGTGGCGCTGCTGGTGATCTTCGGCGGGCAGCTGCAGTGGTTTCCGCTGCGCGGGCTGACCTCGTCGAACTGGGAGGAGCTGTCGTGGGGTGCACGCATCGTCGACTACCTGTGGCACATCACGCTGCCAGTGACCGCCATGGTGCTGGGCAGCTTTGCGGTCACCGCCATGCTGACCAAAAACGCCTTCCTGGAAGAGATCCGCAAGCAGTACGTCATGACCGCGCGGGCCAAGGGCCTGAGCGAGCGTCAGGTGCTGTGGAAGCATGTCTTCCGCAACGCGCTGATCCCCATCGTGACCGGTTTTCCGGCAGCCTTCATCGGCGCCTTCTTCGCCGGCTCGCTGCTGATCGAGACCCTGTTCTCGCTCGACGGCCTGGGCCTGCTCAGCTACGAGAGCGTCATCCGGCGTGATTACCCGGTGGTGCTGGGCACGCTGTTCCTGTTCACGCTGATCGGCCTGGTGACCAAGCTGATCTCCGACCTCTGTTACGTCTGGGTCGACCCCCGGGTGAAGTTCGACTGATGACCGACCCGACACCCGTCCGCCCCGCTGCACTGAGCCCTGGCCGCCGCGCCTGGCTGCGGTTCCGCCGCAACCGGCTGGGCTACTGGAGCCTGGTTGCCTTCTGCGTGCTGGTGGTGTTCAGCCTGGCGGCCGAGCTGGTGTCGAACGACCGGCCGCTGGTGGTCCGCTTTGACGGGCAGTGGTACTTCCCCATCGTCCAGGACCATGCCGAGACCGTGTTCGGCGGCGACTTCGACACCCCGGCCGACTACCTCGATCCCTTCATCCGGGAGCAGATCACCCGGGGCGACAACTGGGCGCTGTTCGCGCCCAACCCCTACGGGCCCAAGACCATCAATTACTTTGCCGAGCTGCCCAACCCTTCGCCACCATCGGCGGCCAACTGGCTGGGCACCGACGACCGTGGCCGCGACCTGCTGGCCCAGCTGATCTATGGCTTCCGGGTGAGCGTGCTGTTTGCCCTGGCGCTCACCGTGGTCGGCGTGTTGCTGGGTGTGCTCACCGGCGCCATCCAGGGTTATTTCGGCGGCCGGACCGACCTGGCCTTCCAGCGCTTCATCGAGATCTGGGGCTCCATGCCCGAGCTGTACCTGCTGATCATCTTTTCGGCGGTGTTCGCACCCAGCGTGGGCCTGCTGCTGGTGCTGCTCAGCCTGTTCGGCTGGATGGGGTTGTCGGACTATGTGCGGGCCGAATTCCTGCGCAACCGCCAGCTCGACTATGTGCGGGCCGCACGCGCCATGGGCCTGAGCAACGGCCAGATCATCTGGCGGCATGTGCTGCCCAACAGCCTGACCCCGGTGGTGACCTTCCTGCCCTTCCGCATGAGTGCGGCCATCCTGGCGCTGACCTCGCTCGACTTCCTGGGCCTGGGTGTGCCGCCAGGCACGCCCTCGCTGGGCGAGCTGCTGAGCCAGGGCAAGAACAACATCGACGCCTGGTGGATCTCGCTCTCCACCTTTGCGGTGCTGGTGATCACGCTGCTGCTGCTGACCTTCATGGGCGACGCGTTGCGCGACGCCCTCGACCCCCGCAAGGCCGACGCATGAACACCGCCCTGACGCCTTTGCTGGATGTGCGCGGCCTGAAGATCGGGTTCGGTGGCCGGACCGTGGTGCACGGCATCGATTTCCAGATTGCACCCGGCGAGAAACTGGCGCTGGTGGGCGAGTCGGGCTCGGGCAAGACGGTCTCGGCCCTGTCGCTGCTGCGGCTGGTGCAGAACGCCGAGGTGCGCGGCCAGGCCCTGCTGGGCGAACGCGACCTGCTGGCCCTGTCGGAGCGCGAGCTGCGCGGCGTGCGCGGCGACGAGGTGGCGGTCATCTTCCAGGAGCCGATGACGGCGCTCAACCCGCTCTACACCGTGGGCCAGCAGATCGCCGAGGTGCTGCAGCTCAAGAAGGGCCTCACCGCCGCCCAGGCGCAGGCCGGCACGGTGGAGCTGCTGGCTTCCACCGGCATTCCTGAGCCGGCGCGCCGCGCCGGGGCGTATCCGCACCAGCTCAGTGGCGGCCAGCGGCAACGCGCCATGATCGCCATGGCCCTGGCCAGCGCGCCCCGACTGCTGCTGGCCGACGAGCCCACCACCGCGCTCGACGTCAGCCTGCGCGGCCAGATGCTCGACCTGCTGTCCGACCTGCAGCGCCAGCACGGCATGGCGGTGCTGCTCATCACCCACGACCTGAACCTGGTGCGCCGCTTTGCCGACCGGGTGGCCGTGATGGAGCGCGGGCATCTGGTGGAGCAGGGCGGTGTGGCCGACGTGTTTGCCCGCCCGGCCCATGCCTACACCCGCATGCTGCTGGCCAGCCGGCCGCAGCGCGATGTGGTCGAGCTGGCGGCTGAGGGTTCGCCGGTGCTGCTGCAGGCCGACCGGCTGGAAGTGGCCTACCCGGTGCCGCTGCCCGGCCTGAAAGGCTGGTTCCGCAAGGGCCGTTTTGTGGCGGTGAAGGGAGCCGATTTCCGGCTGGGCAAGGGCCGCACGCTGGGCGTGATCGGTGAATCGGGGTCCGGCAAGTCCACCCTGGCGCTGGCAGCGCTCGGGCTGGTGCCGCACGGTGGCGAACTGCAGGTGGCGGGCACCGCCTGGCAGGCGTGCCGGGGGCTGGCCGCGCAGCGGGCGGTCCGGCGCCGGGTGCAGGTGGTGTTCCAGGACCCGTTCTCGTCCCTGTCGCCCCGCATGACGGTCGAGCAGATCGTGGGCGAAGGGCTCAGCATCCACCACCCCGATCTGTCGCTGGAGCAGCGGCGCGCCCGCGTGGTGGCCGCTCTGGCCGATGTCGGTCTGGTGGACGACCCGCAACATGGCGGCGACTGGCTGCAGCGTTATCCGCACGAGTTCTCGGGCGGCCAGCGTCAGCGCCTGGCCATCGCGCGGGCGCTGGTGGTGGAGCCGGATCTGCTGGTGCTCGACGAGCCCACCAGCGCGCTGGACGTCACGGTGCAGAAACAGGTGCTCGGCCTGTTGCAGCGTCTGCAGCGCGATCGGGGGCTGGCCTATCTGCTGATCACCCACGACGTCGACGTGATCGCCGCCATGGCGCACGACGTGATCGTCATGAAGGACGGCAGCGTGGTCGAATCCGGTCCGGTCGACCAGGTGCTGTCGGCGCCGGTCCACCCCTACACGCAGCTGCTGGTGCAGGCGGCTGCCTGAGATGGTCATGAGTCTGTCCACCGAACCGGTCTCTCTGGCTTCGCCCTGGCGCTGGCTGCGCCTGGGCTGGGCCGACCTGTGCCGCAACCCGCTGCCCGGCCTGGTGCATGGTCTGCTGGTCACCGCCTTCGGCGCGCTGCTGCTGTGGCTGGCCCGCGACCGGTTCTGGCTGCTGGCCGGGGCGTTTTCCGGCTTCCTGATCGTTGCTCCCATCGTGGCCACCGGGCTGTACGCGGTCAGCCGGGAGCTGCAGGCGGGCCGGCGCATCGGCATGCCCGAGGTGATGGCGCTCTGGCGCTCCCGCGAGGGGCGGCTGGTGCGGTTCGGGCTGCTGCTGGGGCTGGCGGGCACCGGCTGGGTGCTGACCTCGGCCGGCCTGATCACCCTGGCATCACCCACCCCGATCGAGAAGCCGCTGGATTTCCTGCGTTTCGTGGTGCTGGCCCCTGAACCCGGCCTGTTCGAGCTGTGGCTGCTGCAGGGCGCCCTGCTGGCCACACCGGTGTACGCCTCCACCGTGGTGGCGCTGCCGATGCTGGTGGACCGGCCGGTCCCGGTGCACCAGGCGGTGATGGCCAGCTGGCGCGCCGTGGCGGCGCACCCCGCACCCATGGTGCTGTGGGCGCTGCTGATCGCGGTGCTGGTCGGCCTGGGCATGCTGCTGGCACTGGCAGGGCTGGTGGTGGTGATCCCGCTGGTGGCGCATGCCAGCTGGCACGCCTACCGCGATCTGGCGCCGACCTGACATGGAAGGCACGCTGTGGGGCTACACCGAAGCCCAGATCGCGCAGTTCGGCCTGACCTTCGGGGTGGGGGCCTTCATCCTGTACATGCTGTTCATCGTGTTCAACCTGGCCCGGGAATCGAAGGCGGGCCGGTTCGGCACCTTCGTGCTGTTCATGGTGCTGTCCTTCGGCATGCTGGGGTTTCTGGCCAAAAACCTGATCCAGTGGGTGCTCGGTCTGTGAAAAGGGCCTGATCGGCCGGTTGCGCACCGGGTGTCGTGCGCGTTACAATGCCGGCTTCACGACCAAATGGGCGGGTTACTACCGGCCCATTTTTTTTGGCTGATCGTTTTTGAATCAGCGCTTTTCGCCTTCTACCGCAGCAACAACCCGTACATGGCCTGGCAAGACACCGTCACGCAAACCGTCACCGGACTGGGATTCGACCTGGTCGACCTCGAACGGTCGGCCGGCGGTTTGCTGCGTGTCACCATCGACTGGCCCTGGCAACTGCCCGCACCCGGCGAAGCCCGCCCGGCCGAACGCTTCGTGACGGTCGAGGACTGCGAGACCATCACCCGGCAGCTGCAGTACCTGCTGGAGGTCGAGGGTCTCGACTACCGCCGGCTGGAAGTGGGCTCGCCCGGCATCGACCGGCCGCTGCGCCACGAAAACGACTTCCTGCGCTTTGAGGGCGAGGTGATCGACATCACCCTGAAGGCGCCCCTGGGTGCCAACGGCGGGGCCGTGTCGGCCAGCCGCAAAAAATTCCGCGGCACGCTGGAGCGTGCTGAAGACGGCGTGCAGTGGCAGATCGTCTGGAGCGATCAGCCCGAAACCAAACCGGGACAGCGTGTCAGCAAGAAGCGCCAGCCTGCGCCGCTGCAGGCGCTGGCCTTCTCGCTGGACGAGATCCAGCAGGCCCGGCTGGCACCCATCGTTGATTTCAAGGGCCGAAAGGCCTCCGGAGCGTCACCGGCCGAGGCCGGTTGAGCGCCGACAGATGACAGAACAGACAAGCAATGCGAAAGGTGGGCGAGTGAAATGAACCGCGAAATGTTGATGCTGATCGATGCGATCTCGCGTGAGAAAAACGTCGAACGCGACATCGTGATGGGCGCTGTGGAACAGGCCCTGGCCTCGGCCACCAAGAAGCTCTACAAGGGCGAGGTCGACATCCGTGTGGCCATGGACCCGGACACCGGCGCCTACGAAACCTTCCGCCGCTGGCTGGTGGTGCCCGACTCGGCCGGCCTGCAGAACCCGGACGCCGAAGAGCTGCTGACCGATGCCCGCGAGGAAATCGCCGACATCGAGGAAGGCGACTACATCGAGAAACCGGTCGAGAGCGTGCCGATCGGCCGCATCGGCGCCATGGCCGCCAAGCAGGTCATCCTGCAGAAGATCCGCGACGCCGAGCGCGAGATGCTGCTCAACGACTTCATGTCGCGCGGCGACAAGGTCTTCGTCGGCACCGTCAAGCGCATGGACAAGGGCGACCTCATCGTCGAGAGCGGCCGCGTGGAAGGCCGCCTGCGCCGCAGCGAGATGATCCCGAAGGAGAACTTCCGCACCGGCGACCGTGTGCGCGCCATGATCATGGAGGTCGACCTGACGCTGCGCGGCGCCCCGATCCTGCTGTCGCGCTCGGCACCCGAATTCATGATCGAGCTGTTCCGCCAGGAAGTGCCCGAAATCGAGCAGGGCCTGCTGGAAATCAAGAAGTGCGCCCGTGACCCCGGCTCGCGCGCCAAGATCGCAGTGCAGAGCAACGACCGCCGCATCGACCCCATCGGCACCTGCGTGGGTGTCCGTGGTTCGCGTGTGAACGCCGTGACCAACGAACTCGCCGGCGAGCGTGTGGACATCGTGCTGTGGTCCGACGATCCGGCCCAGTTCGTCATCGGCGCCCTGGCCCCGGCCAACGTGGTCTCCATCGTGGTTGACGAAGAGCGCCACGCCATGGACGTGGTGGTCGACGAGGAAAACCTGGCCATCGCCATCGGGCGCGGCGGGCAGAACGTGCGCCTGGCCTCGGACCTCACCGGCTGGCGCATCAACATCATGACCGCCGACGAGTCGGCCCAGAAACAGGCCGAAGAGGCCGACGGCATCCGCAAGGTCTTCATGGCCAAGCTCGATGTCGACCAGGAGATCGCCGACATCCTGATCGAGGAAGGCTTCACCAGCCTCGAAGAGGTGGCCTATGTGCCCCTGCAGGAAATGCTGGAGATCGAGTCCTTCGACGAGGAAACCGTCAACGAGCTGCGCACCCGCGCCAAGGACGCCCTGCTGACCATGGAGATCGCCCGCGAGGAGAGCGTCGAGGAGGTGTCGCAAAACCTGCGCGACCTGACCGACATCACGCCCGAGCTGATTTCCAAGCTGGCGGAAGCCGGCATCCATACCCGCGACGAGCTGGCCGATCTGGCCACCGACGAGCTCACCGACATCACCGGCCAGACGCCGGAAGAGGCCACTGCCCTGATCATGCAGGCGCGCGCGCACTGGTTCGCCGGTGACGAAGCGCCCTCGGCATCCTGAGCAGCGGAGGCCCACGGAGCAAAGAACCCATGACAAGTACCACCGTCGCCGAGCTGGCTGCCGAACTGAACAAACCGACCACCCTGCTGCTGGAACAACTCTCCGCAGCCGGCGTGCCCAAATCCGCCGGATCGGACCCGGTCAACGAGTCCGACAAGCAGATGCTGCTGAACCACCTGAAGGCCGCACACGGCACGGCAGGCGGGGAGCGCAAGAAGATCACCCTGGTCAAGAAATCCACCTCCGAGATCAAGCAGGCGGACGCCACCGGCCGGGCCCGCACCATCCAGGTGGAGGTCCGCAAGAAGCGCACCTTCATCAAGCGCGACGACGACGTGGCCGTGCCCGAAGCCCAGGCCGCTGAGGAAGCGCCTGCCGCACCGGCCGCCCCCGTGATCGACCACGAGGAACTCGCCCGCCGCGAAGAGGAAGCCCGCCGCCAGGCCGAGCTGATCCGCCGCCAGGAAGAAGAGCTGGCCGCCAAGCGCCAGCAACGCGAGGCCGAGGAGGCCCGTGCCGCCGAGGCCGCACGCCAGGAAGCCGAAGCCGCTGCGGCCGCCGAAGCCGAACGTGCCCGCCAGGCCGCTGAAAAGCCGGCTGCGGTAGCAGCTGCTCCGGCACCCGCGCCGGCGCCCGCCGTGGACCAGAAGGCCGTCGACGCCAAGGCTGAAGCCGCCCGCGCCGAAGCCGCCCGCGTGGCCGACGCCAAGAAGGCCGAAGACCTGCGCGCCCAGGAGCTGATGGAGCGCCGCCGCAAGGCCGAGGCCGAAGCCGCCAGCATCCGGGCCATGATGGCCACGCCGGCCAAGACCATGGTCGCCAAGAAGCCCGAGCCGCCGCCGGAAGCCAAGGCCGGCATCAAGGGCACGCTGCACAAGCCGGCCGGCACGCCAGTCAAGGCGCCCGCCACCGGCGCAGCGGCTCCGGCCGCAGGCACGGCCGGCAAGAAGGAAGTCAAGTCGGAAAACCTGTCCTCCACCTGGAAGGACGACGCCGCCAAGAAGAAGGAAATCAAGACCCGCGGCGACACGTCGGCCGGTCGTTCCAACTGGCGCGGTGGTCCCAAGGGTCGCCGCAACGACCGCGACTCGCGCGACAGCGGCCAGGGCAATTTCCAGGCGCCGACCGAGTTCAAGGTCATCGAGGTGCATGTGCCCGAGACCATCACGGTCGCCGAACTGGCCCACAAGATGAGCCTGAAGTCGTCCGAGGTCATCAAGCAGCTGATGAAGCTGGGCCAGATGGTCACCATCAATCAGCCGCTCGACCAGGACACCGCCATGATCGTGGTGGAGGAACTGGGTCACACGGCCGTGATCGCGGCACTGGACGATCCGGAAGCCTTCACCGACGAGGAATCGGCGATGCAGTCCGCCGAGGCACTGCCCCGTGCGCCGGTGGTCACCGTCATGGGTCACGTCGACCACGGCAAGACCTCCCTGCTGGACTACATCCGGCGTGCCAAGGTGGCGGCCGGTGAAGCTGGCGGCATCACGCAGCACATCGGCGCCTATCACGTGGACACCCCGCGCGGCATGGTGACCTTCCTGGACACCCCTGGCCACGAGGCGTTCACCGCCATGCGTGCCCGTGGCGCCCAGGCGACCGACATCGTCATCCTGGTGTGTGCCGCCGACGACGGCGTCATGCCCCAGACCAAGGAAGCCGTGAAGCACGCCAAGGCGGCCGGCGTCCCCATCGTGGTGGCCATGACCAAGGCCGACAAGCCCGAGGCCAACATCGACCGCGTCAAGTCCGAGCTGGTCGGTGAAGAGGTGGTGCCGGAAGAGTTCGGCGGCGAATCGCCCTTCGTGGCGGTGTCGGCCAAGACCGGCCTGGGCATCGATGCCCTGCTGGAACAGGTGCTGCTGCAGGCCGAGGTGCTGGAACTCAAGGCTCCGGTGGATGCCATGGCCAAGGGCCTGGTGATCGAGGCCCGCCTGGACAAGGGTCGTGGTGCCGTGGCCACCGTGCTGGTTCAGTCCGGCACGCTGAAGGTCGGTGACGTGGTGCTGGCGGGTCAGACCTCCGGCCGCGTCCGCGCCATGCTGGACGAGAACGGCAAGCCGGCCAAGGAAGCCGGCCCGTCGATCCCGGTGGAAATCCAGGGTCTGTCGGAAGTGCCGCAGGCCGGCGACGAGTTCATGGTCATGGCCGACGAGCGCCGTGCCCGCGAGATCGCCACCTACCGCGCCGGCAAGTTCCGCAACACCAAGCTGGCCAAGCAGCAGGCCGCCAAGCTGGAGAACATGTTCTCGGACATGACCGCCGGCGAGGTCAAGACGCTGCCCATCATCCTCAAGGCCGATGTGCAGGGTTCGCAGGAAGCGCTGGCCGCTTCGCTGCTCAAGCTGTCGACCGACGAGGTCAAGGTGCAGATGGTGTACGCCGGTGTGGGCGGCATCAGCGAGTCCGACATCAACCTGGCCATCGCGGCCGGCGCCATCGTGATCGGCTTCAACGTGCGCGCCGATGCCGGCGCCCGCAAGCTGGCCGAAGGCAACGACGTCGACCTGCGCTACTACAACATCATCTACGACGCGGTGGACGAGCTCAAAGCCGCCATGTCCGGCATGCTGGCTCCGGAGAAGCGGGAAGAGATCATCGGCAATGCCGAGATCCGCACCGTGTTCGTGGCCTCCAAGATCGGCACCGTGGCCGGTTGCATGATCACCAACGGCATGGTCACCCGCTCGGCCCACTTCCGCCTGCTGCGCGACAACGTGGTGGTCTACACCGGCGAGCTCGAATCGCTCAAGCGCCTCAAGGACGATGTGCGCGAGGTCAAGGAAGGCTTCGAGTGCGGTATCAAGCTGCGCAACTACAACGACATCAAGGAAGGCGACCAGCTCGAATTCTTCGAAGTCAAGGAAGTGGCGCGCACGCTGTAAGGTCCGGTCATGCCCCGCAAAGCGTCTTCTGTCCCCAACCGCGGTTTCCGCGTGGCCGACCAGATCCAGCGTGATCTGGCCGAGCTGATCGCGCGCGAGCTCAAGGACCCGCGCGTGGGCATGGTCACCATCAACGCGGTCGAGGTGACGCCCGACTATGCCCACGCCAAGGTGTTCTTCAGCCTGCTCACCGGCGAGCCGGAGGAAACCCTGGCGGGCCTGAATGCGGCGGCCGGTTTCCTGCGCAACGGCCTGTTCAAGCGGCTGCACATCCACACCGTGCCCACGCTGCACTTCGTGTTCGATCGCACCACCGAGCGTGCGGCCGACATGAACGCCTTGATCTCCAAGGCCGTTGCGTCGCGTTCCAAGAACGAGGAATGACCATGCAGCGCCAGAGCACAAGGGTGCAGCGGCGCCCTGTGCATGGGGTGCTGTTGCTCGACAAACCGCTGGGACTCTCCAGCAACCAGGCCTTGCAGAAGGCCAAGTGGCTGCTGCGCGCCGAAAAGGCGGGCCACACCGGTACCCTCGACCCGCTGGCCAGCGGCGTGCTGCCACTGTGTTTTGGCGCCGCCACCAAGTTCAGCCAGCTGCATCTGGACGCCGACAAGACCTACGAGACCGTGGTCCGCCTGGGCATCACCACCACCACGGCCGACGCCGAGGGCGACGTGATCGACATCCGGCCGGTCAACTGCACCCCGGGGCAGGTGGTCGAGGTGCTGGACCGCTTCATGGGGCCGATCGAACAGATTCCCCCCATGCACAGCGCCCTCAAGAAGGACGGCAAGCCGCTCTACGAATACGCCCGCGACGGCGAGTCGGTGGAACGTGCGCCGCGCCGGGTCGTCATCCACGACATCGAGCTGCTGGACCTGCAGCTCGGTGGCGATGCGCCCAGCCTGCGGCTGCGGGTGTGCTGCAGCAAGGGCACCTACATCCGCACCCTGGGCGAGGACATCGGCCATGCGCTGGGCTGCGGTGGCCACCTGAGCCTGCTGCGCCGTCTGGCCACCGGGCCTTTCAACGACGGCCAGTGCATCGGCCTGACCGAGCTGGAAGCCCTGACAGAAGCCGAGCGCCTGGTCAGGCTGCTGCCGGTGCAGAGCCTGCTGCCGGGTCATGCCCGCGTCACCCTCGGGCCCGAGGATGCGGGCCGGTTCCTCAGCGGCGTGCGCCGCCGGGGCGACTGGCCGGACCAGGCACAGGTGGCCGTTTACGGCCCGCCGGCCGCCGACGGCAGCGAGGTGCTGCTGGGCAGTGCCCACGTGGCCGGCGGAGAACTCATACCGGGGCGCTTGCTGAGCCCCATCGAAATCCAGCAGATCCAGGAAACCTCACCGGAACCCACACCATGAGCAAGCAAATTCGCAACATCGCCATCATCGCCCACGTCGACCACGGCAAGACCACCATGGTCGACCAGCTGCTGCGGCAGTCCGGCACCTTCGCCGAGCACGAGAAGGTGGTCGACACCGTGATGGACAACAACGCCATCGAACGCGAGCGCGGCATCACCATCCTGGCGAAGAACTGCGCCGTGAGCTGGGAAGGCACCCACATCAACATCGTCGACACTCCCGGCCACGCGGACTTCGGCGGCGAGGTGGAGCGTGCGCTGTCCATGGTGGACGGTGTGGTGCTGCTGATCGACGCCCAGGAAGGCCCGATGCCGCAGACCCGCTTCGTGACCAAGAAGGCCCTGGCCCTGGGCCTCAAGCCGATCGTGGTGGTCAACAAGGTCGACAAGCCCGGCGCCAACCCGACCAAGGTGATCAACGAGGCCTTTGACCTGTTCGCCAACCTCGGCGCCAGCGACGAGCAGCTCGAATTCCCGGTGGTGTATGCCTCGGGCATCAACGGCTGGACCTCGATGGAAGAGGGCGCACCGGGCGAGCAGTGGGGTCCGGACATGTCGGCCCTGTTCAACACCGTGCTCAAGCACGTGCCGGCCCAGAAGGGTGACGCGTCGGCGCCGCTGCAGTTGCAGATTTCCGCGCTCGACTTCTCCACCTTCGTGGGCCGCATCGGCGTGGGCCGCATCAGCCAGGGCACCATCAAGCCCGGCATGGACGTGCTGGTGATGGAAGGCCCCGACGGCAAATCGATCAAGGGCCGCATCAACCAGGTGCTGACCTTCCAGGGTCTGGACCGGGTGCAGGCGCCGGAGGCCGGCCCGGGCGACATCGTGCTGATCAACGGCATTGCCGACATCGGCATCGGCGTGACCGTGACCGACCCGGCCAACCCCGCCCCGCTGCCCATGCTGAAGGTGGACGAGCCCACCTTGACCATGAACTTCTGCGTCAACACCAGCCCGCTGGCCGGTCGCGAAGGCAAGTTCGTGACCAGCCGCCAGATCTGGGACCGGCTCCAGAAGGAGCTGCAATCCAACGTGGCGCTGCGTGTGAAGGAAACCGACGAGGACGGCATCTTCGAGGTCTCCGGCCGTGGCGAACTGCACCTGACCATCCTGCTGGAAAACATGCGCCGCGAAGGCTACGAGCTGGCCGTTTCCAAGCCGCGCGTGGTGTTCCGCGAGATCAATGGCGAGAAGTGCGAGCCGATCGAGCTGGTCACCGCCGACATCGAGGAACAGCACCAGGGCGGCGTGATGCAGGCGCTGGGTGAACGCAAGGGCGAACTGGTCAACATGATCCCCGACGGCAAAGGCCGTGTCCGCCTGGAATACCGCATTCCGGCCCGCGGCCTGATCGGCTTCACCAACGAATTCCTGAACCTGACCCGCGGTTCGGGCCTGATCAGCAACATCTTCGACAGCTACGAGCCGCACAAGGGCGACATCGCCAGCCGCAAGAACGGCGTGCTGATCAGCATGGACGACGGCGAGATCTTCACCTATGCCCTGGGCAAGCTGGACGACCGCGGCCGCATGTTCGTGCGCCCGAACGATCCGGTGTACGAGGGCATGATCGTCGGCATCCACAGCCGCGACAACGATCTGGTGGTCAACGCCACCCGCACCAAGCAGCTGACCAACTTCCGCGTGTCCGGCAAGGAAGACGCGATCAAGATCACGCCCCCGATCGAGCTCACGCTGGAGTACGGCGTCGAGTTCATCGAAGACGACGAGCTGGTCGAGATCACGCCCAAGAGCGTGCGTCTGCGCAAGCGCTTCCTGAAGGAGCACGAGCGCAAGCGCGCCAGCCGCGAGGCATGAAGCTCTCCCACTCCCGGGCCGTCTTGCTGATGGTGGTGGTGACCCTGCTGTGGTCCACCGCCGGGGTGGTTTCGCGCCAGCTGGAGTCGGCGGCGCGCTTTGAGGTGACCTTCTGGCGCAGCGCGTTCACCGCGCTGTCGCTGCTGGTGCTGCTGCCCCTGTGGCGGCGCACCAGCCCGGGGCCGACCGACCGGCAGGAGCGGTCCCCGCTGGGGCGCTGGCTGCACCGGCACTGGGGCCTGCTGCCCGAATCGGCGGCGTTCTGGATCAGCGGGGTGTGCTGGAGCGTGATGTTCACCGCCTTCATGCTGGCGCTGACCTTCACCACCGTGGCCAACGTGCTGATCATCATGGCGCTGGGGCCGTTGTTCACCGCGCTGCTGACCCGGCTGGTGATCGGGCAGGCACTGCCCTGGCGAACCTGGGCCGCCATCGTGGCGGCCGGCGCGGGCATCGTCTACATGTACGGCTTGCAGTTCCTGGCGGCCTTCGACGATCCCGCCATCGACACCGCATCGCTGGTGATCGGCTCGCTGGTGTCGTTGTGCGTGCCGGTGGCCGGCGCCATCAACTGGACGGTGGTGCAGCGCAGCCGCAGCCACGGCGAAGCTATCGACCTGGTGCCGTCGGTGCTGCTGGGGGCGGTCATCTCCAGCCTGTTCACGCTGCCGCTGGCGCTGCCGTTCCAGGCGACCGACACCGACATCGCCTGGCTGGGTCTGCTGGGCCTGGCGCAGCTGGCCATCCCTTGTGTGCTGTCGGTGGTGTGCGCCCGGGTGCTGAAGGCGCCCGAGGTGTCGCTGCTGGCCTTGCTGGAGGTCATCTTCGGCATCCTGCTGGCCTGGCTGGGGGCCGGCGAGGTGCCGGGCCAGCCGGTGCTGCTGGGCGGCACCGTGGTGATCGGTGCCCTGGTCATCAACGAAGTTCTGGGCTGGCGCGCCCGCAGCGCCGTTCCCCGCATACAGTCGCTGGACGGAACCTGATCCGTACGGTCTTTTTCACGGAGTCTGCATGTCGAATACCGAGCAATGGGTGGTGGCCGAAGTCCAGGGCCGCGTGGGTTGCATCACGTTGAACCGGCCCAAGGCCTTGAACGCCCTGTCGCTGTCCATGGTGCGCGAGCTGGCCGGCGCACTGCTGGCCTGGCGCGACGACCCCGCCGTGCTGGCGGTGGCCATCCGGGGCACCGGCAAGGAAGGGCCCTTCGGCGCCTTCTGCGCGGGCGGCGACATCCGCTTCTTCCACCAGGCGGCACACGCCGGCAACCCCGAGCTGGAGGACTTCTTCACCGAGGAATACGCGCTCAACCACCTGATCCACACCTATCCCAAGCCCTATATCGCCTTCATGGACGGCATCTGCATGGGCGGCGGCATGGGCATCAGCCAGGGTGCCAGCCTGCGGGTGGTGACCGAGCGCAGCAAGCTCGCCATGCCCGAGACCCACATCGGCCTGTTCCCGGACGTGGGCGGCGGTTACTTCCTGAGCCGGTGCGCCGGCCGACTGGGTGAGTATCTGGCACTGACCGGCCGGATCCTGGCGGGTCAGGAATCGATGGCAGCCGGGCTGGCCGATGGTTTCATCGAGGCGGGACGCCTGGCCGGCGTGTGGGCCAGTCTGGCCACCACGCCGTTCGAGAACGGCGACGCGGTGGAGCGCTGGGTGGCCAGCCACCTGACCACCCATGCCCCGGCACCGACCTGGCCGGTGGCCGAGGTGGAGCGGGTGTTCGGCATGGCCGACGCCACCGCCATGGTGCAGGCGCTGGAGGCGACCGACAGCGACTGGGCCCGCAGCACCGCCGAGGTGCTGCGCCACCGTTCGCCGCTCATGCTGCATGTGGTGCTGGAACAGATCCGCCGCGCGCGCGGCATGGGCCTGGCCGACGACCTGCGCATGGAGCGCGACATGGTGCGCCGTTGCTTCCACCTGCGCCCCGCAGCCGCCAGCGAAACGGTCGAAGGCATCCGTGCCCTGGCCGTGGACAAGGACCATGCCCCGCGCTGGAACCCGGCCCGGGTGGAAGATGTGCAGCCGGCCGATGTGGCGGCGTTCTTCGTGTCGCCGTGGCCGGCCTCAGCCCATCCGCTGCGCCACCTCGGCTGAGGCGGCTCCGCCGGTTCAGCGGTTGCGGGACTTCATGGCCCGCTCGACCTCGCGCTTGCCTTCGCGGTCCTTGATGGTGTCGCGCTTGTCGTGCTCGGCCTTGCCCTTGGCCAGCGCGATCTCGCACTTCACCTTGCCGCTTTTCCAGTGCAGATTGAGCGGCACCAGGGTGTGGCCCTTCTGCTCGACCTTGCCGATGAGCCGACGGATCTGGTCCTTGTGGAGCAGCAGCTTCTTGGTCCGGGCCGAATCGGCCGATACGTGGGTGCTGGCGGTGCGCAGCGGGTTGACCTGGCAGCCGATCAGCCAGAGCTCACCCTCGCGGATCACCACATAGCCGTCGGTGAGCTGCACCTTGCCCTCGCGCAGGGCCTTGACCTCCCAGCCCTGCAGCACCATGCCCGCCTCGAAGCGTTCTTCGATGTGGTAGTTGTAGATCGCCTTCTTGTTGTCGGCGATGCGGCTGTCGGCCGGCTGGCGGGCCGAAGACCTGGGGGCAGTTTTGGGGGAGGCTTGGGACATGGGGAATCAGGTGGGGGCGGAGAGCCGCCTGGGCAAGCCCCCTAAAATGGCAGGTTCCGCCCGGATGCTGCAAGGTTGCAGCCACAGGGCGCCGATTGTATGAAAACCATCCACAAGTCCGTCCTGCTCTGGCACAGCGCACAGGAAATGTTCGCGCTGGTGACCGATGTGCAGCACTACCCGCAGTTCCTGCCCTGGTGCGCCAGCGGAGAAGTGCTCGAAGAGAAGGCCGACGGCATGGTCGCCCGGGTCGGCATGTCGATCAGCGGGTTGCGCCAGAGCTTCACCACCCGCAACCGCCATGTGAGCGACCGGGAAGTCCAGATGGAACTCATCGACGGACCTTTTTCGCGCCTGGACGGCCGCTGGACCTTCACGCCGCTGGGCGACGGCAGCCAGCGGGCCTGCAAGGTGGAATTCACGCTCACCTACGGCTTCTCCAGCCAGGCACTGTCGTCGGTGGTGGGGCCGGTGTTCGACCGCATTGCCGGCAACCTGGTCGATGCCTTCGTGAAACGCGCCGACCAGGTCTACGGAGCGGGCTGACCGGTCCATGGCACTTCGCATCACCGTCATGCTGGCCACAGCGCCGCGCACCGTGCAGGAGCTGTCGCTGGAACTGCCCGAAGGCGCCACCGTGCGCGACGCCTGTACCGCCAGCGGTGGGTGGCCCTCCGGCGCAGCGCCGGTGCCGGGGCAGTTTGTCGGTGTGTGGGGCCGCAAGGCCGAGCCCGACCAGCCGTTGCAGGATGGCGACCGGGTCGAGCTGGTGCGGGATCTTCGGGTGGACCCGAAAGTGGCGCGCCGCGAACGGTTCGCCGGGCAGGGAGCCCGGGGTGCCGGCCTGTTCTCGCGCCGCCGGCCAGGCGCCAAATCGGGTTACTGAGCCGGGCGGGGAGCCGGGCCGCATTCGGTCCGGATTGCGTCGTCCACCCGCCGGTTCTCCACGGCACGTGCTGCGTCGTCCATGATGGAGCGTTCGCCGTTCGGGTTGGTGGTGGCAATGCGCACGCCCGAGTCCAGGGTGGCCTTGGCACTGCGGGCACGTTCGCAGTTTTCGGCCCGCTGCCGGGCGATCCGGGCCTCTTCGGCCTTCTTCTTGGCGGCTTCTGCTGCTTCGGCTTCGCGCTTGCGGGCTTCAAGGCGGGGGTCCACCGCTTCCTTGGCGCCAGCCTGCACGCCGGACACCGGTGCCGCGCCCGGAACGGTGGCCGCCGCCGGGGCCGGTGTGGCGGCTGCGGCAGGCGGTGCAGCCCGATTGCCGGCAGGCCGGGTAAGGATGTTCTTGTCCGGCGTGCCGGGCGGGGGAGCGGTGTCGCTGAACACCTTGCGACCGGTGCTGTCGATCCACTGCCATTGCGCGTGGGCAACGGCGGTCAGGCACACGAGTGGCAGGGCCACGAGCAGGCGGGACAGGGCTGATGAGGTGTTCATGCGCCAAAGTGTAGCGCCGCCGAGGCCTGCTGCAGGGCGCGGGTACAATCCGTTTTTTGGAGATTGACCCATGCGCCTCCTCGGCAAAGCGCTCACGTTTGACGACGTTCTGCTGGTCCCAGCCTACTCCCAGGTCCTGCCCAAGGACACCTCGCTGGCGACACGTTTCTCCCGCAACATCACCCTGAACCTGCCCCTGGTGTCCGCGGCCATGGACACCGTCACCGAGGCCCGCCTGGCGATTGCCATCGCCCAGGAAGGCGGCATCGGCATCGTTCACAAGAACCTCACCGCTCAGGAACAGGCCGCTCAGGTGGCCAAGGTCAAGCGTTATGAGTCCGGCGTCCTGCGCGATCCGGTCGTCATCCCGCCCCGGACCACCATCCGCGAGGTCATGAAACTTTCCGACGAGCTGGGGGTTTCAGGGTTCCCGGTGGTCGATGGCGGCAAGGTGGTGGGCATCGTCACCGGCCGCGACCTGCGCTTCGAGACCCGCTACGACCTGCCCGTCCTGGAGATCATGACCCCGCGCGAGCGCCTGATCACGGTGCCCGAGGGCACCACCCCGGCCGAGGCCAAGGCCCTGCTGAACAAGCACAAGCTCGAACGCCTGCTGGTGGTCAATGAAGCCTTCGAGCTCAAGGGCCTGATCACCGTCAAGGACATCACCAAGCAGCTCAACTTCCCGAATGCCGCGCGCGACGCGTCCGGCCGCCTGCGCGTCGGCGCAGCCGTGGGTGTGGGCGAGGGCACCGAGGAGCGGGTGGAAGCGCTGGTCAAGGCCGGTGTGGACGCCATCGTGGTGGACACCGCCCACGGTCACAGCAAGGGCGTGATCGACCGGGTGCGCTGGGTCAAGCAGAACTACCCGCAGATCGATGTGGTGGGCGGCAACATCGCCACCGGTGCAGCGGCATTGGCGCTGGTGGAAGCCGGGGCGGATGCGGTCAAGGTCGGCATCGGCCCGGGCTCCATCTGCACCACCCGCATCGTGGCCGGTGTGGGTGTGCCGCAGATCATGGCGATCGACAACGTCGCCACTGCACTCAAGGGCACCGGCGTGCCCCTGATCGGCGATGGCGGCATCCGCTACAGCGGCGACATTGCCAAGGCCATCGCGGCCGGCGCCAGCACCGTGATGATGGGCGGCATGTTCGCCGGCACCGAAGAGGCGCCGGGCGAGATCGTGCTGTTCCAGGGCCGCAGCTACAAGAGCTACCGCGGCATGGGCTCCATCGGCGCCATGCAGCAGGGCAGTGCCGACCGCTACTTCCAGGAAAGCAGCACCGGCAACCCGAACGCCGACAAGCTGGTGCCCGAAGGCATCGAGGGCCGCGTGCCCTACAAGGGCTCGGTCGTGTCGATCATCTTCCAGATGGCGGGCGGTCTGCGGGCTTCCATGGGCTATTGCGGCTGCGCCACCATCGAGGACATGCGCAACAAGGCCGAGTTCGTGGAGATCACCTCGGCCGGCATCCGCGAGAGCCATGTGCACGACGTGCAGATCACCAAGGAAGCCCCCAACTATCGCGCGGACTGACCCGTCCCGCTCCTCAGGCCGTCCACCGGGACGGCCTTTTTCTTTTCCCTGCAGCCACCACCGAACGCCATGCAGCACCAGAAGATCCTCATCCTCGATTTCGGCTCCCAGGTCACCCAGCTGATCGCCCGGCGCGTGCGCGAGGCGCACGTGTACTGCGAAGTGCACCCCTGCGACGTGAGCAGCGAATGGGTGCGCAAGTACGCGGCCGACGGGCAGCTCAAGGGCGTGATCCTCTCGGGCAGCCACGCCAGCGTCTACGAGGTGGACGACCGCGCTCCCGACGCCGTGTTCGAGCTGGGTGTGCCGGTGCTGGGCATCTGCTACGGCATGCAGACCATGGCCCAGCAGCTCGGCGGCAAGGTGGAAGGCTCGAACACCCGCGAGTTCGGCTACGCCGAGGTGCGGGCCCGTGGCCACACCGAACTGCTCAAGGACATCGCCGACTTCACCACACCCGAAGGCCACGGCATGCTCAAGGTCTGGATGAGCCACGGCGACAAGGTCACCGAGCTGCCGCCCGGCTTCAAGCTCATGGCCAGCACCGACAGCTGCCCGATCGCCGGCATGGCCGACGAGGCGCGTCGCTTCTACGCGGTGCAGTTCCACCCCGAGGTCACCCACACGGTGCAGGGCAGGGCGCTGCTGGAGCGCTTCGTGCTGGGCATCTGCGGCACCCGGCCGGACTGGGTGATGCGCGACCACATCGAGGAAGCGGTGCAGAAGATCCGCGAGCAGGTGGGCGACGAAGAGGTGATCCTCGGCCTGTCCGGCGGGGTGGACTCGTCGGTGGCGGCCGCACTGATCCACCGCGCCATCGGCAACCAGCTGACCTGCGTGTTCGTCGACCACGGCCTGCTGCGCCTGAACGAGGGCGACATGGTCATGGACATGTTCGCCGGGCAGCTGCACGCCAAGGTGATCCGGGTGGACGCCAGCGAGCTGTTCCTCGGCCAGCTGGCCGGTGTGACCGACCCCGAGAAGAAGCGCAAGATCATCGGCGGCCTGTTTGTCGACGTGTTCAAGGCCGAGGCCGCCAAGCTCAAGGGAGACGGCGCCCGGGGCGCCAAGTGGCTGGCGCAGGGCACCATCTACCCGGACGTCATCGAGTCCGGCGGCGCCAAGAGCAAGAAGGCGGTGACCATCAAGAGCCACCACAACGTGGGCGGCCTGCCGGAACAGCTGGGCCTGAAGCTGCTGGAGCCGCTGCGCGACCTGTTCAAGGACGAGGTGCGCGAACTCGGCGTGGCCCTGGGCCTGCCGCACGCCATGGTCTACCGCCACCCGTTCCCCGGCCCGGGCCTGGGCGTGCGCATCCTGGGTGAAGTGAAGAAGGAGTACGCCGACCTGCTGCGCCGGGCCGACGCGATCTTCATCGAGGAGCTGCGCAACCACATCGACCCGGCCAGCGGCAAGAGCTGGTACGACCTCACCAGCCAGGCCTTCACCGTGTTCCTGCCGGTCAAGAGCGTGGGCGTGATGGGCGATGGCCGCACCTACGACTATGTGGTGGCCCTGCGCGCGGTCCAGACCAGCGACTTCATGACCGCCGACTGGGCCGAGCTGCCGTATGCGCTGCTCAAGAAGGTGTCGGGCCGCATCATCAACGAGGTGCGCGGCATCAACCGGGTGACCTACGACGTGAGCTCCAAGCCGCCGGCGACGATCGAGTGGGAGTGAGGCCGGCTTTGTTCCATTGGTAGAACAATCTGTCCCGCGCCCGCTGATTCATTGATCAGGCGGAACGCTCTACAGTCATGACAGGCAGCCACCCCGGCTGCCTGTCCTGCTTTTGATGGAGCCCGCCATGTCCCGCACCCCGCGCCTACCCACGCTCTTCGTTTCCCACGGCGCCCCCAGCTTTGCACTCGACCCCGGCCTGGCCGGGCCCCGGCTGACGGCGCTGGGCGCCTCCTTGCCGAGACCGCAGGCGGTGCTGGTGGTGTCGCCCCACTGGATGACGGCGACGCCAGTGGTGGGCACGACGGGTCGGCCCGAGACCATCCACGACTTCGGTGGCTTTGCGCCCGCCCTCTACCAACTCGACTACGCGGCCGCCGGCCACCCGGCTCTGGCCCACGCTGCGCTCGGTGCGTTGCAGGCAGCGGGCTGGCCGGCGCACGCGGATGACCATCGGGGGCTGGACCATGGCGCCTGGGTGCCGCTGATGCACCTGTTCCCCGACGCGGACATCCCGGTGTTCCAGGTGTCGTTGCCCGCACGGCTGGACGCCGATGGCGCCTGGGCACTGGGCCGGGCGCTGGCCCCGCTGGCCGGGCAGGGCGTGCTGGTGGTCGGCTCCGGCAGCCTGACCCACAACCTGTACGAGTTCCGCCAGGCCCATGGTGACGACGAAGCCTATGTGCGGGCGTTTGCTGCCTGGGTGGGCGAGGCGGTGGTGCAGGGCGATGGCGATCGCCTGCGGCGCACGCTGGCCGACGCGCCGCAGGCACAGCGCGCCCATCCCACGGCCGAACATTTCTGGCCGCTGCTGGTGGCGGCCGGGGCGTCCGACACCGGGGCCGGTCCGGCCCGTGGAGTGGTGATGGACGGCGGCATTGCCCACGGCATGTTGTCCATGGACGCCTACGTGTTTGGCGCTGCCTGAGGGCGCTCATCATTGCGCTTTCCATCAGCACACTGAATAATTGGGGGATTCCAACTCGGGGACTCCCATGAAAGCAGCTTCGGCCGGTCTGCCGGTCATTGTTTGTGGTGGCGGCATCGGCGGCCTCGCTGCTGCGCTGGCGCTGGTGCGCCGCGGCCTTTCGGTGACCGTGCTGGAGCAGTCGCCGGAGATCGGCGAGATCGGCGCCGGCATGCAGCTCGGGCCGAACGCCTTCCATGCCTGCGACGCTCTGGGCATCGGCGACCGGGCGCGCAGCCGCGCGGTCTACACCGACCACATGGTCATGCACGACGCGATCGACGAAAGCCTGGTCGGCCGCATCGAGACCGGGGAGGCGTTCCGCCAGCGTTTCGGCAACCCCTACGCGGTGATCCACCGGGCGGACATCCACCTCGCGCTGCTCGAAGGGGCGCAGGCAACCGGCCGGGTCGAGTTCCACACCCGCACCCGCATCGAACGTGTGGAGCAGGACGAAGCGGCCGGCACCGTGACCGCCATCGACCAGAACGGCCAGCGCTGGACCGGTTGCGCGCTGATCGCGGCCGACGGCGTGAAGTCGGTGGTGCGGGCGCAGTATGTGAACGATCCGCCGCGCGTCACCGGCCACGTGGTGTACCGCGCGGTGGTCGACAAGTCCGAATTTCCGGCCGAGCTGCAGTGGAACGCCGCCAGCCTGTGGGCGGGGCCGAAATGCCATCTGGTGCACTACCCGCTGCGCGGTGGCGAGCAGTACAACATCGTGGTCACCTTCCACAGCCGCCAGCCGGAAGAGTGGGGCGTGACCGAGGGCAGCAAGGCCGAGGTGGAGAGCTATTTCCAGGGCATTTCGCCCAAGGCGCGGCAGCTGATCGAGCTGCCGAAAAGCTGGAAGCGCTGGGCCACGGCCGACCGCGAACCGATCGACAACTGGGTGTTCGGCCGGGCCACGCTGCTGGGCGACGCGGCCCACCCCACCACCCAGTACATGGCCCAGGGCGCCTGCATGGCACTTGAAGACGCCGTCACGCTGGGCGAAGCCCTGCGGGTGACCGGTGACGAATGGCCCGCCGCCCTGCAGCTCTACCAGCAGAACCGCATCACCCGCACCGCGCGCATCGTGCTTTCGGGCCGTGAGATGGGGCGGCTCTACCACGCCGCCGGTGTGGAGCGGCTGGTGCGCAATGCCCTCTGGAAGGGCCGCTCGCAGGAGCGCTTTTACGATGCGGTGGACTGGCTCTACAGCTGGAACGTCGACAACTGTCTGCAGCAGGGATGAACCGGCTGCGCCGATCCTTCAACTACTCCCATCACATGACCACCTATCTCTTCCCCCCGCTCGCCCAACCTTCGCTGCCCATCGAGGGCCGCGCCGAACGCTACCCGGTTGGCCGCATCTTCTGCGTCGGCCGCAACTACCACGCCCATGCGGTGGAAATGGGGCGCCCGGTCGACAAGGCGGCCGAGCGACCGTTCTATTTCACCAAGACGCCCAGTGCCCTGGTCGAGTCGGGCGCGACCATTGCCTACCCGCCGCAGACCGGCAACTACCACTACGAAATGGAACTGGTGCTGGCCATCGGCAAGGCCGGATTCCAGGTGCCGGCCGAGCAGGCGCACGAACTGGTGTTCGGTTATGCCTGCGGCCTGGACATGACCCGCCGCGACCTGCAGCTGGTGGCGCGCGACAAGGGCCGTCCGTGGGACCTGGGCAAGGACTTCGAGCAGTCGGCGGTGGCCTCCGCCATCGTGCCGATGCCGGGCGTGGTGCTGGAGCGCGGCGACATCGCGCTGTCGGTCAATGGCCAGACGAAGCAGAAGTCCGACCTGGACAAGCTGATCTGGAACATCCGCGAGATCCTGGCCGACCTCTCGCTCTTCTACCACCTGCAACCCGGCGACCTGATCTACACCGGCACGCCCGAGGGCGTGGGTGCGGTGGTGGCGGGCGACCGCATCGAGGGACGGGTGGCGGGCGTGGGTACGATCGCCCTGAACATCGCCCACGCCTGAATCCACCGGGAGCCCCGCCATGTCGAACGCCTCCGCCCTGTCACCGGTCCGCCTGAAGATGCAGGCAGGCCCCGGGCAGCCCGAACCGTCGCCCGCGCTGGAGCAGCTCTACCGCGGCTTCGAGCAGGAGCTGCTGGTGCCGCTGTGGACCGAGATCGGCGACCTGATGCCGCCGCACCCGCGCAGCAAGGCGTCGCCGCACCTGTGGCGCTGGGACCGGCTGGTGGACCTGGCCAGCCAGGCCGGCCGGCTGGTGCCGGTGGGCCGGGGCGGTGAGCGCCGGGCCATTGCGCTGGCCAACCCGTCGCTCGGCGGCAAGCCCTACGCCACGCCCACGCTGTGGGCCGCCATCCAGTACCTGATGCCGGGCGAGAACGCGCCCGAGCACCGGCATTCGCAACACGCCTTCCGCTTCGTGGTCGAGGGCGAGGGCGTCTGGACCGTGGTCGGCGGCGACGCGGTGCGCATGTCGCGCGGCGACTTCCTGCCCCAGGCCGGCATGAACTGGCATGCCCACCACAACGCGGCCACCGAGCCCATGGCCTGGATCGACGGCCTGGACATTCCGTTCTCGTACTACACCGAATCGCAGTTTTTCGAGTTCGGGCGGCACCAGCTCTCGCCGGCCGAAATGACCACGCCCGAGCGCTCCCGCTCCGAGCGGGTCTGGGGCCACCCGGGTCTGCGGCCGGTCTCGCAGACCGAAGCCCTGCCGGCCACGCCGTTGCTGGCCTACCGCTGGGTCGACACCGACCGGGCGCTGACCGAGCAGCTGGCGCTGGAAGAAGAAGGCCATGCCGTCACGCTGAGCCACGGCCATGCCGCGGTGCGCTTCACCAACCCCACCAGCGGGCGCGATGTGCTGCCCACCATCCGCACCGAAATGCACCGCCTGCGCGCCGGTGGCCGCACCCGGACCTGGCGCGAGGTGGGCTCGTCGGTGTTCCAGGTGTTCGAGGGCCAGGGCACGGTGCGGGTGGGCGAGCAGCAGTGGGCGGTGGCCCGTGGCGACATGTTCGTCGTGCCGTCCTGGGTGCCGTTCTGCGCCGAGGCGGGAGCGCACGCCGCGCTCGACCTGTTCCGCTTCAACGACGCGCCCATCTTCGACGCCCTGCACACACACCGGGTGCAGTTCGACGGCGACTCAGGCGCGGTCTGAGGCAAGGGCCCGCCAGCCGCCGCCGGCCACCCGGCGCTCGAAGCCTTCGCCCTCGAAGCGCCACAGGTGCAGCCAGCCGTTGTCCAGCAGCTGGCGCACGATGGCGTGCCGCTGCACGATGCGGTCGATGGAGGCGGCCGGCGCGTCGATCACCACGGTGAGGCGCAGCGGGTCGTGCACCCAGCGGCGGCCGTCGTGCAGCGACTGCAGCGACAGGCCGATGCGCAGGTCGCCGCCGTTGCCTTCGAACACACCGATGTCGCCGCCCACCACGTTGTGCAGCAGCTTGTTGCCGCTGCCCAGGTGCTGCGGGTCGCAGGTGGAGGCGTGGTACTGCCAGTTGATCCAGTGCGTGACCAGCATGGGGGCGGTCATGAGCAGTTCGAGCACGCTGCCGTCGGGGTCCTTGGCGGTGTCGTAGTCGTGCAGGAAGCTGCGGCCGTCCAGCACCGCGTGGCGGCTGCGCTGGCGCGGGGCGATCAGGAAGGCCGCATTGCCGGCCAGACCCCATTCGGGCCGGGTCTGCGCGCCGTCGCTGGCGCGGCGCTGCAGCTGCGCCAGCAGCGCCTGCGCACCGGCGCGGGGGTCCAGGCCCAGCTTCACCGCGCGTTCGCGCCGCACCTGGTCGCCGGCCTGCGCCAGCACCGGCTTCAGGCGTTCCCAGGCGGTGCGGGCGGCCTCGGGCAGGGTGTCGATGTCGAACACCTCGATCTCGTCGGTGGTGGTGTTGTGCAACGCCGGCACGAAGGCGGTGCCGGCGGGGATGCTCAGGCCGTCCCGCTCCAGCCCCTGGCGCACCGCCGGTTCGTTGAGCACCCGGGCCAGCACCCGGGCATTGACCTCGCCGGTCTGGCCGCAGCAGGCACCGCAGTCCAGCGCGGCGGCGTGGGCATTGTTCTCGCTCTGGCTGCCATGGCCGACCAGCAGCACCAGCGGCGCAAAGCCGGACACCAGCCCCATGGCCTGCAGCACCTTGCGGGCCAGGCCGATGCGGCCATCCAGATCGACCCCGGCCAGCGCCGGGCGGCACACCGGCCGGTAGCGCGCCGGCAGCCCGTGCAGGTCGTCGCGCGGGCGCTCGCTGGCACCCGGGCGCAGCCAGTTGACCAGCCGGCCCAGATAGCCCGCCCCGGCCACCTCCACGAACGAGAAGGCCGCCGCCGGCCACCGGGTGCTGGCCTGCCAGGCGTCGGCCATGGCCAGCCGGCGCTGCCGGGCCTCGGCTGCCTGCGGGTCCTGGTCGCCGTCGACGCGGTCGGTGACCTCCATGGCCGGGGCCAGCAGGCCCGGCAGCTGAGGCCGGCGCGCCCCGGTGCCCAGCGGGGTGTAGGCCGCCGGCACGCCGAAGAAGCCGGCAAAGCCCAGCGTCTGGATGGCGGGCCAGGTGGCCTCCAGGGCGCGGCGCAGCGGCTCGGAGCGGACGTCGATGCAGAACGCCGCCTGCACCGCCACGTCGGGCAGCGGCGTCGCGGGAGCCGGGCCGGGGACCGCCAGGCGCTGCACCAGGGTGCGCTGGTAGGCCACCTCCAGGGCGCGCTGCCAGACCAGATCGGGGCGCAGGGCCTCACGGGCCTGCTGCAGGCGCCGGGTGGCCCGGCCCCAGTCGGCCTGCAGGGCGGCGAAGGCGCGGCGGGTGTCGGCATGGTCGCGGTCGTCCAGCAGGATGGCGCCCCAGGCCAGCCGGATGGCCAGCAGGTCGCGCAGGCTGCCGTCGCTGCCGCCGGCCAGGCGGGCTTCCCAGCCCACATAGGCGCACCAGGAGGCCCAGCCGTTCACGGTCAGCAGCACCGACTCCAGGTAATCGGCCCACACCGCCGGCGGCAGGCCCAGCCGCTGCAGCACCCAGCGTTCGGCATCGGCCCGGGTGGCCGGCAGGCTGTCGAGCCGGCGGCCCAGGTCGGGCAGGCCCATGAGCACGCCGATGCCGTGGTCGTGCACCAGCGTGTCGCGCCAGAAGGTGTAGAGGTCGTGGGGCCGGTCGGGGTGCCAGTCGGCCTGCTGGCGATCGAAGAAGGCGGCGCAGGTCTGGCTGACCTGGTGGGTGATGGCTTGGCGCCAGGCCAGCCGGGTGTGGCGGCGGGGGTCGTCGTCCAGCACGTCGATCAGCAGCGGCAGCTGCGGCGGCAGGGTGTCGGTGTCCAGCGCGTCCAGGCAGTCGGCGGGGGCGAGGTGGCCCGCTTCGGCGCCCAGTTCGTCGATGGCGGCCTGCAGGTCGGCCTCGGTCAGGCGTGCTTCCTGCCAGGCCTGGCGGAACTGCCGGCGCGACGGAAACACCCGGATGCCGCCCAGCACCGCCATGCGGGCGGCCACCTCCAGCACCGGGCGGTCGACCCGGCCCCAGTGCGGGTTGACCGCGATCGAGCGGTCCAGCGGCCAGGCCGGGGCAATGGCGGCACAGGCGCGGTCGCAGGCCTGGTCGATCAGGGCCTGGTCCGGGGCCGGCAGGGTGGGCTGGGGCCGTGCGGGGGTGTCGGTGACGTCCATGAAGTGGCTCCGGTGAAGTGGGGTTTTCGCGGGTGGTGTCAGTGGGGGTCGCTGCTGCCGGCGTGCGCCAGCGGGCCGGAGCGGGGCGGAGCCCAGTCGGTCGGCCACAGGCGCAGGGTCAGGCGTGTGTAGAACTCGTCCACATAGAAGCCGGCGTAGCTCCAGCGCCGCCAGCCCTCCAGCCAGCGGGCACGCCACTGCAGGCCGGCCAGCGCGAGGTACATCAGGCCCATGCCGGCCAGGGCCACCAGGCCCAGCGCAGGGTCGGGCCGGTCGGTGGTGCCCAGCGGCAGGGCGTGGGCCAGGAAGGCCAGGGCCGAGAGGCCGGCGATGGCCACCAGGCCGGCCAGCAGGCGCCAGCCACCGGGCGATGCCGGCCGGGCCTCCAGCCGGGGCAGCCACAGCAGCGGCGCCCAGGCCAGCGCCAGCACACCGCTCCACCACCAGGGCCAGGCGGTGGCGGCTGCCGCAGGCCCGATCAGCAGCGGTATCAGCTGTGCGATGGCGCCCAGCACACCCGCCAGCACCGCAGCGGCCAGCGCCGGCGCCAGCAGCAGGCTCCAGCCCTGCACGCCGGTGTGCGGCGTGTTCAGGCGCTGCAGCCGGGCGTCGCGCACCACGCCGGAGGCCGACAGGAAGGCGTGCGCCTTGTACAGCGAGTGGCCCAGCAGGTGCAGGGCGGCCAGCGTGTAAAGGCCCAGGCCGCACTCCATGACCATGAAACCCATCTGGGCCACGGTCGACCAGGCCAGCCGCACCTTCACGCTGATGCGGGTGAGCATGACCAGACCGGCCAGCAGCGCAGTGGTCAGGCCCACCGCCACCAGCAGCCAGCGGGCCAGCGGTGCGGCGTCCAGCAGCGGGGAGAAGCGGATCAGCACGAAGCCGCCCAGGTTCACCACACCGGCGTGCAGCAGGGCCGACACCGGCGTGGGCGCCTCCATCACCTGGATCAGCCAGCCGTGCACCGGCAGCAGGGCGGTGCGCAGCACCACCGCCAGCGCCACACAGACCGCGCTGGCCTGCAGCGCCGGGCCGGCGCCGTGCTGCGCCAGATGCGCCCACAGGTCGGGCAGGTGGCCGCTGCCCACGGCCGACCAGGCCAGCGCGGCGGCCGCCAGCAGCAGGATGTCGGCCAGCCGGTCGGCCAGGCGTTTCTTGTGGGCGGCCAGCAGGGCAAAGGGCCGCTCCGGGTAGAACACCAGCAACTGTTGCAGGGCCACCCCCACCAGCGCCCAGGCAGCGATCAGCACCCACCAGTGGTCGGCCAGCAGCAGGGTGTGGACCGAGGCCAGCACACCCGCCAGCGCGCTCACATAACGGCCCTGCCGGCGTTCGCCCTGCAGGTAACGGGCCGAGAAGGCCGCGATCACGGTGCCGAGCCACTGCACCAGCAGCGCCATCCAGGCGGCCCAGGGCGTGCTGGCCAGCCACGGCGACAGCACCTCGGTGTGTGCCGGCCGGGCCAGGCCGGTGGCGTGCAGCAGCACCGGCAGGGCGCTGAAAGCCACCGCCAGCAGGCCCAGCCGGCGCAGCAGCGGCCAGCCGGCGTGCGGGGTGAGCGGATCGCCGCTGCGCTGGCGCATCGGCACCAGCATGGCCAGCAGCATGAGCAGCGCGGGGGCCACCGCCACGGCGGGCATGAAGGTGGTGAGCAGCGGGTCGAGGTGGTTCATGTCGAGGGTCCTGCGGCGGTCGTGGCCGTCGTGGTTCGGAATGCCCGGGATGGTGCCCAGCGGTTTTCATTCTGTAAAATTCATTCTTCAGAATCTACTGTTCGGTATAAAAGAACAATGAAGCTCGACCAGTTCAACTTCCACCACCTGTTCTATTTCTGGCGCGTCGCCAAGATCGGTCACCTGACCCGGGCCGCACAGGAGATGCATGTGTCGCAGTCGGCGCTGTCGGCCCAGATCCGGCAGCTCGAAGAACGGCTGGGCGAGGCGCTGTTCGAGCGCCAGGGGCGGCGGCTGGTGCTGACCGCCACCGGGCAGATGGTGCTGTCCTATGCCGAGAACATCTTTGGCCTTGGCCAGGAAATGCTGGGCCGGCTGCAGGGCCGGGTGGAGGGCATGACCCGGCTGCGCGTGGGCAGCGTGGCCACGCTGTCGCGCAACTACCAGCAGCAATGGATACGGCCGCTGCTGGCCGACCCGGGCGTGGTGCTGACGCTCGAATCCGGCCTGCTGGAAGACCTGCTGGACCGGCTGGCCCGCCACCAGCTCGATGTGGTGCTGGCCAACGAGCCGGTGGCCACCAACCCGGACCGCCCGGTGCACTGCCGTTTTCTGGGCAGCCAGGCAATATCGCTGGTGGGGCCGGCCAGCGCGTGGTCAGGCCGCAGCCTGCGCCTGCCGGAGGATCTGGACGGTCTGGAGGTGGCGCTGCCCGGGCCGCGCCATGCGCTGCGGGCGCAGTTCGATGCGTTGTGCCTGGCGGCCGGTGTGCGCCCGCGCCTGCGGGCCGAGGTGGACGACATGGCCATGCTGCGCCTGATCGCCCGCGACAGCGGCTGGCTCACCGTGCTGCCCGAGGTGGTGGTGCAGGACGAGCTGCGCAACGGCGTGCTGGTGCGGGTCGGGCAATCCACCCGGCTCGAAGAGCACTTTTATGCCATCACCACGCCGCACCGCCACCGGCTGGAGCGGCTGGAGCAGCTGCTGGCCGCGAGTGAGCCTGAGGCGGGCGGCCCGGGGGTCAGCGCTTCGGAACCCAGGGTCTGATCCAGCCCAGTCCGTCGCTGGTGCCACCGGGCACGGCACCCCGGCGTGGCCGGTATTCGCAGCCGATCCAGCCGTCATAGCCCAGGTCGTCCAGCAGGGCGAACAGGTAGGGGTGGTGGAGCTCGCCCACGTCGGGCTCGTGCCGCTCCGGCACGCCCGCAATCTGGATGTGTCCCACGCGGCCGGTGGGCAGGTACTGGCGGATCTTCATGGCCAGATCGCCCTCGACGATCTGCGCGTGGTACAGGTCCATCTGCACCTTCACGTTGGGCTCGCCGATCTCGGCCACCAGCGCATGGGCCTGGTCCTGCCGGCTCAGGAAGAAGCCGGGCATGTCGCGCGGGTTGATCGGCTCGATCAGCAGGTTCACCCCCACGCTGCCGGCCAGCCGGGCGGCCTGGCGCAGGTTGTACACATAGGTGGTGCGGGCGGCTTCCGGCGCCACATCGGGCGGCACCAGGCCGGCCATCACATGCACCCGGGGGCAACTCAGCGCCTGCGCGTAGTCCAGCGCCTGCTCGATGCCCTCTGCAAATTCGGTCTCCCGGCCAGGCAGGCAGGCCAGGCCGCGTTCGCCGCCGTCCCAGTGGCCGGGCGGGGCGTTGAACAGCACCTGCTGCAGGCCGTGGGCCTTCAGCCGCGCGGCCAGCTCGTCGGCCTTGAAAGCGTAGGGAAACAGGTACTCCACCGCCTGGAAGCCGTCGGCAGCAGCGGCCTCGAAGCGGTCCAGGAAGGGCAGCTCGTTGTAGAGCATGGAGAGGTTGGCGGCAAAACGGGGCATGGATCTCTCACCAGTGGGCGCCAAAGTGCTGGCGCAGTTCTTCGATGGCGTCCTCGCTCAGCGGGACGGCGTGTTCGGGCCCGAGCCGGTTGAACAGCCGGGCGGTTTCTTCCAGTTCTTCCAGCACGGCCATGGCGGCGGCCGGCGTGTCGTGCCAGACATTCGGGCCCAGGCGGGCCAGCATCACGGCCCGCAGCAGGCGCCCTTGCGCGGCATGGCGGGCAATGGTCAGCGCCACCCGGTCAGCGGCCGCCGGATCGCCCGGGCGGTGGTAGGCCACGTGCGGCACGCGGCCGACCTTCATGACGAAGTACGGCGTGATGGCGGGCAGCAGCTCGGCGTCGGCCGGCAGGGCGCCGCCGGCGCGGCTGTCGGCCCGGATCGAGGCCGCCACCAGCGCATGGCTGTGGGTGTGGATCACGCAGCCGGCGGCCCGGCCGGCCTCGGCGGTGGCCTGGTAGATGCGCCGGTGCAGCACGATGGTCTTGCTGGCCCGGTCACCGCCGATCTGCAGACCCTGGGCATCAAGCCGGGCCAGGCGGGCCGGGTCGAGCGTGCCCAGGCAGGCGTCGGTGGGCGTGATCAGGAAGCCGTCGTCCAGCCGCACGCTGATGTTGCCGGCCGTGGCGTGCACATAGCCGCGCTCGAACAGGCTCTGGCCGGCGCGGCAGATGGCGTCGCGGGCGCGGGTTTCGGCGGTCGGCAGCGGGCTCATGCGGGGGAAGCGGTGACCAGGCTGCGGAACGCCTTGGTGAAAAAGTCGGGGGTGCCGAAGTTGCCCGACTTCAGCGTGATGTGCAAGCCGCCCGGCGCGGGCAGCGCCGCATCGGGCAGGGCATGGCACCACGGCACACCCGGGTCGATCTGCGGGCCGATGCGCATCTGCGCAATGCCCAGCGCCTGCACGCAGGCCCCGGAGGTTTCGCCGCCCGCCACCACCAGCTGCTGCACGCCCCGGGCCACCAGACCCCGGGCGATGTCGGCGATGGTGCGCTCCACCATGGCGCCGGCCTGTTCTGCGCCGAGCTGGCCCTGGATGGCCTTCACGTCGCGCGGCTCGGCGGTGGAATAGATCAGCACCGGGCCGCTGGCCAGGTGCGGCTGGGCCCAGGCCAGCGCTTCGGCGCACACGTCCACCCCGGCGGCGATGCGCAGCGGGTCGATGGCCAGCGCCGGCCGGCCCGACTGGATGAAGTTCAGCACCTGCGCGTTGGTGGCCGCCGAGCAGCTGCCCGAGACCACCGCCTGCAGGCCACGCGGCGCGGGCAGATCGGCCGCGGTGGAGGAGGGCGCCAGACCGAAGTTGGCCGGCAGGCCGATGGCCAGACCCGAGCCGGCGGTGAGCAGCGGCAACGCGGCCATGGCCGGCCCCAGGCGCAGCAGATCGTCGTTCGACACCGCGTCCACGATGGCCATCGCCACGCCCTCAGCTCGCAACGCGGCGATGCGTTCGCTCACCGCCTGCGGTCCGCGCGCCACCACGCTGTGGTCGATCAGCCCGACCCGGCGCCGGGTCTGCGCCTGCAGCACCCGCACCAGGTTGGGATCGGTCATGGGGGTGAGCGGGTGGTTCTGCATGCCGCTCTCGTTGAGCAGCACATCACCGGCAAACAGGTAACCCTTGAACACCGTGCGCTTGTTGTCCGGAAACGCCGGCGTGGCCACGGTGAAGTCGGTGCCCAGCGCATCCATCAGCGCCTCGGTCACCGGGCCGATGTTGCCCTGCGGCGTGCTGTCGAAGGTGGAGCAGTACTTGAAGTAGATCTGCTGCGCGCCCTGCGCCTGCAGCCAGCGCAGCGCTTCAAGCGACTGCGCCACCGCCTCGGCCGCCGGGATGGTGCGCGACTTCAGCGCCACCACCACCGCGTCGGCCTCGGTGTCCAGCGCGGCCGGCGGCACGCCGATGGTCTGCACCACCCGCATGCCGGCGCGCACCAGGTTGTTGGCCAGGTCGGTGGCGCCGGTGAAGTCGTCGGCGATGCAGCCCAGCTTCAGCGAACCGCTCATGCCTGGCGCTCCGGCAGGGTGATGCCCGGGAAGATCTTGATGACCGCGCTGTCGTCCTCGCGGCCGAAGCCGGCGGTGGAGGCCTGCATGAACATCTGGTGCGCGGTGGCGGCCAGCGGCAGCGGGAATTTGCTGGCCCGCGCGGTGTCGAGCACCAGCCCCAGGTCCTTGACGAAGATGTCCACGGCGGACAGCGGCGTGTAGTCGCCGGCCACCACATGGGCCATGCGATTCTCGAACATCCAGCTGTTGCCGGCGCTGTGGGTGATGACCTCGTACAGCGCGTCCGGTGCCACGCCCTCGCGCAGGCCCAGGGCCATGGCTTCGGCGGCGGCGGCAATGTGCACCCCGGCCAGCAGCTGGTTGATGATCTTGACCTTGCTGCCGGCGCCGGCCCGGTCGCCCAGGCGGTACACCTTGCCGGCCATGGCGGCCAGCACCGCATCGGCGGCGGCATAGGCCTCGGGGCGGGCCGAGGTCATCATGGTCATCTGGCCGGAGGCGGCCTTGGCGGCGCCGCCGGAGATGGGGGCGTCGATGTAGTGCACGCCGGCGGCCAGCAGCTTTTCTTCCAGCGCCACCGACCAGTTCGGGTCGACGGTGGAGCACATGATGAAGGTGCTGCCGGGCTGCATGGCAGCGGCGGCGCCACCTTCGCCGAACAGCACCGATTCGGTCTGGGCGGCGTTCACCACCACCGACACCACAACCGGTGCGGCCGCAGCCACCTCGGCAGGGGTCTTCCAGGCGGTGCCGCCGTCGGCCGCGAAGGCCTGTGCGGCTTCAAAACGCACGTCGCAGGCGTGCACATGGAATCCGTTGCTGCGCAGGGTGCGGGCAATGCCGGCGCCCATGGCGCCCAGGCCGATCAGGCCAACGTTTCGGGTCATGGTGATGTCCTCGTGTTCAGGGGCTTCAGCCCATCAGTGCCCACAGCAGGGCGGTCAGCAGGAAGCCGGCGACACCCAGCACGGTGGTCAGCACCGTCCAGCTCCGCAGGCCGTCGGCCACGCTCAGGCCGAGGTAGCGGGTCACGATCCAGAAACCCGAATCGTTCACGTGCGACAGGCCCAGCCCGCCGAAGCCGATGGCCACCGCGATCAGTGCCACCTGCACCACGCTGTAGCCGCCGCTGGCCACCGCTTCGGCCAGCAGGCCGCAGGTGGTCAGGATGGCGACCGTGGCCGAACCCTGGGCCGCGCGCAGCGCCAGCGAAATCAGGAAGGCGGCCAGCAGCAGCGGCAGGCCGGCGGCGGCAATGCTGCCGGACAAGGCGGCGCCGATGCCGGTGCTGGTCAGCACCTTGGCAAACACGCCACCCGCACCGGTCACCAGAATGACGGTGGCGGCCGGAGGCAGGGCGGATTCCATCACCTCGCTGGTGCGGGCATTCGACCAGCCCTGGCGACGGGCGATCAGGAAGAAGGCCAGGCCGATGGCCACCATCAGCGCAAACACCGGGGCACCGATGAACGACAGCACGCCGCGCACCGGGTCGCCCTTGGGCAGCAGCGTGGCACCGGTGGTGCCCAGCATGATCAGCAACAGCGGCACGATGATGAGCGCCAGCACGACGCCCACGCCCGGTGCGGCCAGCCGCTCCTTCTCGCCGGTGCCGGCGTCGAAGGCGGCAAATTGTTCGGCGGTGGCCGGCAGCATGGCGTAGCGGCGGCGGTTCAGCCAGCCGCCCACGTACTGGGCCAGCACCGCCAGCGGCAGGCAAATGGCCAGGCCCAGCAGGGTGATCCAGCCCACATCGGCCTGCAGCACGGCCGCACCGCCCACGATGCCCGGGTGCGGCGGCACCACCACGTGGGTCGCCAGCATGATGCCGGCCACCGGCAGGCCGAACTTCACCGGGTCGACCTTGGCGGCCTTGCAGAAGCCGTAAATGATGGGCACGAGGATGATGAAGCCCACATCGAAGAACACCGGGATCGACAGCACCAGGGCGGCCGCCGTGAGTGCCGCCGGCACCCGTTTCGGCCCGAGCAGGCTGGTGAAGCGGTGCGCCAGGCTGCCGGCGCCGCCCGACACCTCGATGATGCGGCCCAGCATGGCGCCCAGCGCGACCAGGATGGCCACCGAGCCGAGCGTGCCGCCCATGCCCTGGATCAGGGTGGGCACGATGTCGGCGGCGGGCATGCCGGCCACCAGGGCCACCAGGATGCTGACCAGCATCATGGCCACGAAGGCATGGACCTGAAAACGGATGATGAGGACCAGCAGCAGAACGACGCTGGCCAGGGCGATGCCGAGCAGGGCGGCGGTGGACATGGGTGGGGTCTCCGTGAAAAACGGCAGGGACCGGAACGTGTCCGATCACCCGCCGTTGGGCGTTATTCGTATGGTCATCATACAACTTTGACCACCATCTCCTGAGTTGGGGTTATCACTTGGGTGTCATCGACGGGCCTGAATCAGCGCCTGCGCGTAGCGCCCACCGTCCTGCGCCCAGAACGCCGGATCGGCCTGCCCGATGCGGGCGGCGGCGTTGTGCATGTGGCGTGCCGCAGCCGACCGGGCAGCGGTCGGGTCGCCGGCCTCGATGGCCGCCAGCAGCGCCTGGTGCTCTTCCAGCACCTCGGCCGAGAAGCGGGCATTGCGCGCTTCATTGGCCCGGGTCACGCGGGTGGCGTCCTGCAGGAACTGCGACAGGTAGTCCAGCGTGCGGATCAGGAACGGATTGCCGGCCGCCTGGGCAATGGCCCGGTGAAAGGCCACGTCCTCGGCCACGCCGTCCCGGCCGGCGGCCACTGCTTCATCGATGGACGCCAGCGCGCGGCGGATGGCCAGCACGTCGGCCGGCTTGCGGCGCTGCGCGGCCAGCTCGGCCACCTCGGCCTCCAGCGCCCGGCGCACCTCGACAATCTGCAGCACCGCCTCGATCGAGGCGCTGGTCTGCGGGTCGAACTTCAGTGGCTCGACATCCGGCTTGATCACGAACATGCCGCTGCCTTGGCGTGCGTCCACCAGGCCCAGCGACCGCAGCCGGGAAACGGCTTCCCGCACCACGGTGCGGCTGACCCCGAACTGCTGGACCAGGCTCTGCTCGGTGGGCAGCTTTTCGCCCTCGGTCAGGCGGCCTGCGCGGATCTCGGCCTCCAGGGTGGCGGCCACCTGATCGGCCAGTCGGGCGCCGGGTTTGACGGTCTGGAAAGTGACGGACATGAAGCTGTGGAAATGGGGGCCGGGCAGGGTGCGGCAGGGGCGAACTGTAGCGCGGAGCCGGACCGGCGGTCACCCCTCCCGTAAACTGAAATGCAACGACCGTTCAGGAGTGCACATGTACCTGCCGCCCCAGTTTGCCGCCAAGGACCCCGCCATCGCCCCGCAGCTCATGCGGGCGCACCCGCTGGCCCAGCTGATCTCGGTCGACGACGACGGGCTGCCCTTCATCACGCCGCTGCCGCTGCACCTGCTGGAGGAGGAGGGCGGCATCACCCTGCTGGGCCATGTGGCCCGGCCCAACCCGCACGCCGGCTTCCTGCGCCAGCGGCCCAAAGCCCGGGTGGTGTTCCAGGGCCCCCAGGCCTACATGACGCCGCGGGTCTATGCCGAGCGGCAGATGGTGCCGACCTGGAGCTACCTGGCGGTTCACGCCACGGTCCAGGCCCGCTTCATCGAGCATTTTGACGACAAGGACCGCCTGCTCAAGCACCTGATCCACGACCACGATCCGGCCTACGCCGAGCAATGGCGTTCGCTGCCCGAGGACTACCAGCACAAGATGATGAATGGCATCCATGCCTTCGAGCTGCGGGTGCTGGAGCTGCAGTGCAAGGTCAAGCTGAACCAGCACCGTCCGCAGTCGCACGCCGCCATGCTCGCGGCGTACGAGAACGGCAGCTCCGACGAGCAGGCGCTGGCCGGCTGGATGCGGCAACTGGGCCTGACCGGCTGAACGGCTGACCTACACTCGACCGATGCCCGCGCCCGCCCCGACCGACCCCCGCGATGAAGCCTTCATGCGGCTGGCGCTGGACCAGGCCCGCGCAGCGGCCGAGCGCGGCGAAGTGCCGGTGGGGGCGGTGGTGGTGCGCGATGGCCAGGTGCTGGCGACCGGCGCCAACGCCCCGGTGGCCGGCCACGACCCGACCGCCCATGCCGAAATCGTCGCGCTGCGCGCAGCGGCCGAGCGCCTGGGCAATTACCGCCTGGACGGCTGCACCCTCTATGTCACCCTGGAGCCCTGCGCCATGTGCAGCGGCGCCATGCTGCACGCCCGGCTGGACCGGGTGGTGTACGGCGCGCCAGACCCCAAGACCGGTGCCGCCGGCTCCGTGACCGACCTGTTCGCCCTGCCGCAGATCAACCACCGGACCCGCGTCGAAGGCGGGCTGCTGGCGGAGGAGTCCGCCGAGCTGCTGCGCCGCTTTTTCAAGCCCCGCCGCATGAACCTGCACCCCCTGCGCGATGACGCCCTTCGACCGCCCGACAGCGCCTTCGCCGGGCTGCCCGGCCATCCCTGGCCGGCGCAGTATCTGCACGACCTGCCCTCGCTGCAGGGCTGGCGCATGGCCTTCACCGATGAAGGCCCGCGCGACGCACCGCTGACCTGGCTCTGCCTGCATGGCAACCCGGCCTGGAGCTACCTGTACCGGCACATGATCCCGGTCTGGACCGCAGCCGGACACCGTGTGGTGGCGCCCGACCTGATCGGTTTCGGCCGCAGCGACAAGCCCAAGAAGGTCGGGGCGCACCGGTTCAGCTTCCACCGCCAGGTGTTGCTCGAATTCATCGAGCGGCTGGATCTGCGGCGCGTGGTGCTGGTGGTGCAGGACTGGGGCGGCATCCTGGGCCTCACCCTGCCGATGGCGGCCCCCGAGCGTTACCAGGGCCTGCTGGTCATGAACACGCTGCTGGCCACCGCCGAACAGCCGCTGTCGCCAGGCTTCCTGGCCTGGCGGGCCATGTGCGAAGAGCGGCCGGACTACAGCGTGTCGCGGTTGTTCGCGCGCGGCAATCCGCACCTGACGCCGGCCGAGTGCGCCGCCTACGACGCGCCGTTCCCCGACCGCGGCCACCGCGCCGCACTGCGGGCCTTCCCGGCGCTGGTGCCCGAGCACCCCGACGACGACGGCGCCGCCGTGTCGCGCGAGGCGGCTCGCTTCTGGCGCGAGCAATGGCAGGGCCGCAGCCTGATGGTGATCGGCCAGGCCGATCCGGTGCTGGGCGAGCCGGTCATGCGCCAGCTGCACCACTGCATCCGGAACTGCCCGCCGCCCGTAGTCCTGCCACAGGCCGGGCATTTCGTGCAGGAGCATGGCGCCCCGGTGGCGCAACAGGCCCTGTCCCATTTCCAGTTTTCCGTGCCGACCTCATGAGCCACATCTACATCTATTCTCCCTCCAGCGCGGTGCGCGACAAAGCCGCCTTCCGGCGCGGCGTGCGCCGCCTGCAGTCGCTGGGTCATGAGGTGGAGGTCGACCCCGCAGCGCTCTCGGCCCACATGCGCTTTGCCGGCGACGACGCCACCCGGCTGGAAGCCATCGGCCGTGCGGCCGCCAGCGGCGCCGACGTGGCGCTCATCAGCCGTGGCGGCTACGGCCTGACCCGGCTGCTGCCCGCCTTGCCCGGCAAGGCGATTGCCAAGGCGGTGCAGCGCGGCACGCAGTTTGTCGGCCTGAGCGACTTCACCGCCTTCCAGATGGCGGTGCTGGCCGGGCAGGGCACCCCCACCTGGGCCGGCCCGGCCCTGGGCGAAGACTTCGGTGTCGCCGGCACGCCGGACGACATCATGGAAGCCTGTTTCGACGACCTGCTGGTCGGGCACGGCGAGGGCACCGGCTGGCGTCTGCCGGCGACCGATGCTGCACGGCTGCCGGAAGCCGGGCTGCACATCCGCCAGGCCACCTTGTGGGGTGGCAACCTGAGTGTGTTGTGCAGCCTGGTCGGCACACCGTGGATGCCGCAGATCAAGGGCGGCGTGCTCTTCCTGGAAGACGTGAACGAGCACCCGTATCGCATCGAACGCATGCTGACCCAGCTGCTGCACGCCGGCGTGCTGGGCCGGCAGAAGGCGGTGCTGCTGGGGCGTTTCACCGGCCACCAGCCGGTGCGCGGATACGACCGGGGTTTCGGCATGGACACGGTGGCCGATTGGCTCAGGGCACAGATCAAGGCGCCGGTGCTGGGCGGTCTGCCCTTTGGTCATGTGCCGACCAAGGTGGTGCTGCCGGTGGGGCACCGTGTCGATCTGGCGGTGCAGGGCCGAGATGCCCTGCTGTTCTGGGGTTGAAGCGTGGCGCCGTCAGCGACCGGGCACCCGGCAGGAGGCCAGCAGACTGGCCGGCACCAGACCTTCAAACAGCGGGAGGAGCCGCTGCACACGGGCCACCGCCTCGGCTTCGCCATGGCGCTTGCTCAGGGTGGCCACCACCTCGGAACGTGCAAACCAGAGCGCCTGGGCGTCGTGCAGCAGCCTCAGGCGGCGCGACAGCTCCGGGTTCAGGCTCTGGCCGTCCGGGCTCAGCGCCTCCAGCAAGGCCTGGCGCACCGGCTCGACCGGATCGACACCGCGCGCTTCCGGTTGACGGCGAAAGCCGTCAGGGCCCAGAAGCAGGGCCGACAGGCTGTGGGGCAACCCCTGCTTGAACAGACGCATGGTGTGGAGGTCTCGGGTGATCAACAACTTTCAGGATAAGCGGCGCTCATGACACACGCAATTCAGGTTGCCCCGATGAACAAAAAAAACAACAGTCAAATCATGCGGTTAGCATCTGTTATTGAGCTGATGCATTAACCTTGTAATACCTTTGACCGATGCGTGACCGCCTCCCGAACAGCCGACAGGCGGTTGATCGACCCCGAACATCCGCCGGCCGGAACCGCTATTGACTCCGAACCCCTTTCCCGCGACCCTCTGCGCGACATGCCCGATCTGACCATTGCTTTTGCCGATCTGACCGGCAGCGTCTCGGTGTTCGAAGCCCTTGGCAACGACCGGGCGACCAAGGCCATCACGCGCATCACGCAGTGGATTGGCGTCAAGGGGCAGGAACACGGCGGCAAGGTCGTCAAGATGCTGGGCGACGGCGTCCTGATGTCCTTTCCCGACCCGCGCCGCGCCGTCGAGGCCTGCACCCAGATCCAGACCGAGCACACCCAGCGGGTCCAGCAGTGGCCGGCGCCGCTCAAGCTGCAGCTGCAGATCGGGCTCGCCCGGGGGCCGGTGGTGTTGGTGGACGGCGACTGCTTCGGCGATGCGGTCAACATGGCATCCCGCTTGAGCGACCTCGCCGGACCGGAGCAGATCCTGGCCTCGGCCAGCGTGATCGCCCAGCTCGGTGCTGGCAGCGGCGTGCGGTTCCGCAACCTGGGCGCCATGCAGATCCGGGGCAAGACGGACCCGAGCGACGTCTTCCGCATCGAGTGGCAGACCGAAGTGCACTCCGAATTCCTCACGGTGCCGGCCGCGCTGCACATGCTCCCGCCGCGCACCGGCAAGGGCGGCGGCATCGAGCTGATCTGGCTGGACACCTCGCAGCGCTTCGCCATGGCCGACCTGCCGGTGCACATCGGTCGGGTCGCCGAAGCCCAGTTTGTCGTGTCGGACCCGCGGGTGTCGCGGCTGCACGCCCGCATCGACCACCGTTCGGGCAACTTCGTGCTGGAGGACACCAGCAGCTACGGCACCTGGGTGCGGTTCGAGGGCAGCGACCAGGCGGTGGCGCTGCGACGGCAGGAATGTGTGCTGCACGATGGCGGCGAGATCGCCATGGGCGCCCCCTTCACCGACTTCACCGCGCCGACCATCCGCTTCCGGCTGGCCCGCGATGCGATGGAGCTGATGCGCCCGCCCCGCGGCGTGGGCTGAGCGCGCGGCGCCGGCTTACTTCAGGTTGCCCTTGAGGAACTGGGCCAGGCGCTCGCTGCGCGGGCGGGCCAGCACCTCGGCCGGCACACCTTGTTCTTCAATACAGCCCTTGTGCAGGAACACCAGGTGCGAGGAAACCTCGCGCGCAAAACCCATTTCGTGGGTCACCACCAGCATGGTCCGGCCTTCTTCGGCCAGCAGCTTCATCACCCGCAGCACCTCGCCGACCAGCTCCGGATCGAGCGCGCTGGTGGGCTCGTCGAACAACATCACCGCCGGCTCCACCGCCAGCGCTCGGGCAATCGCCACGCGCTGCTGCTGACCGCCGCTCATGTGCGCCGGGTAGCGGTCTTCCACGCCCTGCAGACCCACGCGCTCCAGGTACTTGCGGGCCGTCTGCACCGCCTGGTCTCTCGGTACGCCCAGCACCTGCACCGGCGCCTCGATGATGTTCTGCAGCACCGTCATGTGGGCCCACAGGTTGAAATGCTGGAACACCATGGCCAGCCGGGTGCGCAGCCGCTGCAGCTGATCGGCGCGGACCGCCTGCAGTTCACCGGCTTTGTCGGCCTTGAGCTCGAGTTCCTCGCCCCCCAGCACGATGCGACCGCTGTTGGGTTTTTCAAGCAGGTTGATGCAGCGCAGCAGCGTGCTCTTGCCCGAGCCCGAGCTGCCGATCAGGCTGATCACATCGCCGGCACGCGCCTGCAGCGACACGCCCTTGAGCACCTCGTTGGCGCCAAAGCGTTTGTGGATGTCGTGCACCTCAAGCAGGGGACGGGTGCTGGCCGGTGCTGCTGCGTCGGTCATGGATCGGTGGAATCAGGATGGAGGGTTCAGGCACCCAGAAGGGGGCCGGTACGGAAGGCATGTTCGCCCGCGATCTTGCCCAGCTCGCTGCCGGCCACCGCATACCGGCCAGACACACGGGCATACAGGACCCCCGCCACGCCGGCGCACACGGTGTGCACCCGCGACGCGCCGGCAGCGGTGGGGTCGATGACATCGGCCACCGGGTCGCCCACTGCGAGGCGGTCGCCCGGGCGGGCGCGATAGGCCACCACGCCGGGCACCGGGGTGTGCAGGGTCTCGGACCCGGCCAGCGGGGTTGGCTGGCAGGGCAGGGCCGGCAAGCTCACGGGCGGTCCGTCGACGGCACCGGCGTGCACCAGAAAAGCCATGAGGGCTGCTGCGTCGTCGCGGGCATGGGTGTGATCGACATCGGCCTCGCCACGCAACTCGATGGTTGTGCTGGCACAGCCTTGCGGCAACGGGTGCTTCAGCCCGGCGGCGGCCAGGCGTTCGGCCAGCTGCCACCACTGGCCGGAGAGGCATTCGTCGAACGGCCCGCCGCCCGAATTGCGGGCCAGCAGCACCGCCTGCACGCCCAGCAGCCGCGCCAGCGGCTCCAGGGGTGGCCAGCAGGCTTCCTCGGCATACAGGTGAAGCACCGCCTCCCAGTCGCAATGCAGGTCAAGCACCAGGTCGGCGTCGTGGGCCAGCAGCAGCAGCGTGCGGCGCAGGCTCTGCAGCTCGGTGTCGGGCTGCCATGCCTGCAGCCATCGGGTGGTCAGTGTCCGGACCGTGGCGACGTTGCGGGCACCGTCGTCCACCAGCAGCGGTGGCAGCTCGGCCCACACGGCCTCGGCCAGGTCGGGGTAATGGCGGTTGAAATTCTCGCCAGTGTCCAGCTCGAAACGCCCCATCGGCTTGTGGTCCAGCCGCTGGTTCAGACCGATGGGATTGGCCGCCGGCACCAGCACCACATGGCCCTTCAGCCGGCCCGCCGCTTCGGCCGACTCCAGCGCGGAGCGCAGGTGGTGGGCCACCAGCATGCCCGGTAGCTCTTCGGCATGCAGGCTGGCCTGGATGTAGATCTTGGGGCGGGCCTGCGGGTCACCGAACGTGAACGACACCAGTTGTTTGCAGGACCCGAGGCTGGGGCTGAGCAAGGCGTGTTCGGTACGGATCATGGTGGTTGTCCGATCAGTGTGCCCGGGGCGCCAGGTGGGCCAGGAACCGGCGCTCGGCCAGCCGGAACAGCCCGACCAGGCTGAAGGTGATGGTCAGGTAGATGGCGGCGGCGGCGATGTAGGCCTCGAACGGCAGATAAAAGTCGGAATAGATGCGGCTGGCCGCCGCCGTGACGTCGAGCATGGCGGGCACCGCACTCGCCACGCTGGTGCTGTGCAGCATCATCACGACCTCGTTGCTGTAGGCCGGCAGCGTTCGGCGCAGGGCGCTGGGCAGCACGATGCGCCGCATGGCCTGCGCAGGGCTCATGCCCATGGCCTGGGCGGCCTCGATCTCGCCGGCCGAGGTTTCGCGGATCGCGCCGGCGATCATTTCAGCGGTGTAGCCCGCCGTGTTGAGGCTGAAGGCCAGCAAGGTGCAGAAGAACGGATCTTTGAAATGGGTCCAGGGCCAAACCGTGTCCCAGCGTTCCTGCACCCACTCGAGCTGGGCAATGCCGTAGTAGATGAGGTAGAGCTGGATCAGCAGCGGCGTGCCCCGGATCACGTAGGTGTACGACCCGACCACCCAGCGCAGCAGCGCGATCCGGCTGACCAGCGCCAGCGCAAACACCACCGCCAGAATGCCGCCGATCACCAGCGAGGACAGCAGCAGCCCGAGCGTGGTGAGCATGCCTTCGCCGTACATGGCCAGCGATTCCGGCCGGAAGATGACTTCCCACTTCATCGGTGTGGGCTCGCAGATTGATCAGACATGGCTGCGGCGCACGCCCATGCTGAAACGACGCTCCAGCCAGCGCAGGGCCCACAGCGACACCGAGGTGTAGACCAGGAACAGGCCGGCCGCGAACAGGTAGAAGGTGAACGGCTCGCGCGTGGCCGAGCTGGCCTGTTTGGCCAGGTAGGTCATTTCATGCAGGCCGATCAGGCTGACCAGCGCGGTGGCCTTGATCAGCACCAGCCAGTTGTTGGTGAAGCCGGGGAGGGCGTAGCGCACCATCTGGGGCAGGGTGATGCGCAGGAAGGTCTGCAGACGGCCCATGCCGAAAGCCCAGGCGGCTTCCATCTGGCCATGGGGAATCGACAGGATGGCGCCCCGGAAGGTCTCGGTCATGTAGGCGCCGTAGATGAATCCGATGGTCAGCACGCCGGCAGCGAATGGATTGATGTCCACCGTCTGCTGGCTGCCCAGCGCCTCGAGCAGGTTGTTCAGGCCGATGGTGCCGCCATAGAAGATCAGCAGCATCAACACGAGTTCGGGAATGCCACGCACCAGCGTGGTGTAGACCGTGGCCACCGCCACAGCCACCGGGCGACCCGACAGCTTGGCGGCGGCACCGATCAGCCCCAGCACGATGGCCACCAGCAAGGCGGCCAGCGAGACGCCCACGGTCAACAGGGCGCCTTGCAGGATGGAGCTGAAATAGCCAGACAAACCGGCGGGTCCTTACTGGCCGTAGACGTCGAAGTCGAAGTACTTCTTCGCGACGGTGTCGTAGGTGCCGTTGGCGCGGATGGCCTTGATGGCGGCGTTGAGCTGGTCCTTCAGCTCGGTCTCGCCCTGACGCAGGGCAACGCCCACGCCGTAGCCGAAGTACTTGGTGTCGTTCAGCACCGGGCCGACGAAACCATAACCCTGGCCTTCAGGCTTGCTCAGGAAACCGCCGGTGACTTCCACACGGTCGGCCACGGTGCCGTCCAGACGGCCGGACTTGATGTCCAGATAGACCTGGTCCTGGGCTTCGTAGGGAACCACGGTGACGCCGACGGTCTTGAGTTCGCCCAGGGCGTACTTTTCCTGGGTGCTGCCCTTGAGCACGCCGATCTTCTTGCCCTTGAGCGAAGCGAGGTCGGTGAAGGCGGTGTCGGACTTGACGACGATCTGGCTCGGGGTGTTGTAGTACTTGTCGGAGAAGTCCACCACGGCCTTGCGCTCGTCGGTGATCGACATGGAGCTGATGATCACGTCGTACTTCTTGGCCTGCAGACCCGGAATCATGCTGTCCCAGACCTGTTCGACGTAGGTGCACTTGCGCTTGATCTCGGCGCACAGGGCTTCAGCAATGTCCACATCGAAACCGGTCGGCTTGCCGTCGGCGGTCTTGAAGGTGAACGGCTGGTAGGACGGGTCGATCGCGACCTTCAGCTCGGGCAGTTCGGCCGGAGCAGCCGGTGCAGCGGCGGCGGGTGCCGCTGCCGGCGCGGCCGCAGCGGGTTCTTCCTTCTTGCCGCAAGCAGCCAGGGTGACGGCGCCGATCAGGGTCAGGGAGAAAAGCAGGTGTTTCATGGTTTCACGGTAGACAGCGCTCAGGCCGTCGAGGTTGTGGAGGCGATGGATTGTAGGTCTGCGATGGGTGCCCGGTGGCATCACCTTGGGGGGTATTTGGAGGGAGCCACTGCGGGGGGTGTTGTGGCCCGACGGAGCCGTGAAGAACCGCCAGATCTTTTTGTAAACATAATATACATCGTGGAATATCAAGATCGCCACTCAACAATCGGTTCTGACCGAATAACACAAAAGCACTCGTTCATCACCCAAAGATACCGACTTCATCGGCCCGAGAACGCCAACCCCGAGCCATCTGAGACGCTTCAGGGGCCAGCGCTGCAAACGGCAGGCCCGTCGAAGGGACAGGACCAGACGCGTGCAGAACACCTTTTCACCCATCCTCTGGAGGCGACGCTCATGAAGATCAGCAATCCATTCAAACCCAAGACGGTGGCAGCCGACGCCAGCCTTGAGGTCCTTCAAAAAGCCTTCAAGAGCGGCAGGACGCTGGAGATCAAGAATGGCAGTTTCAAGGAAACCGGGAGTCACCTTGTCGAAGAGCTCAAGGCAAAACTGGGAATCGGCTCTGCAAGGATGAATGTCGTCATGCGGGAATTCCGCCAGAGTGAAGCCCTGTGTGCCATCGAAGACAAGATCGCGAGCGAGCTGGATTCACCTGCTGTGACATCCGGGAAAGCCTCCATCTCAGGGAAAGGCATCCAGCAACTGAAGATGACGATCCTGGAAAACACTGCCGCGAGCAGGCTGCCAGAAAAGATTCAGATGGAATATCTCCAGCCGAAACTGGAGAAGTTTCTGAGCCAGCTCAAGGCGCCTCCGGAGAACCCGAAAGACATGGCCACAGCGCTGGCCAAGTCGGTGATGAAAGCTGTTGCCCAACTGCAAAACGATCCGGGTCAACTCGACTCGTACAAGCTGGGGTTACCAGAAACTCTCAACCTCGCCTTCGAAGGTTTCAACACGCTAGGCTCCGCGACAGCAACCGACCCCAGACTTCTGAAGAATCTATACACCCGGCAGAAAGTCGCTGCGGACCCTGCCATGCGCCTTCATTCCCTGACGCAGGGCGTGCACGCCGAAATCAAGAAAGCATCGTCGCAGCAATCTGCCATGGACACCGCCTTTCGCGGAAACAGCGAGTCCATGATGGCCGTCTACCATTCCAACCAGAAAGAGATGCTTGCAACCGGCAGCACCCAGCGCCTAATGGACGCGTTGTGCCCGATCGATGCCGGAAAGCCCTCGCGAACCGAAGAAACTCTGAGCGATCAATTCAAAAAGAATCTTCATAATCTGGTTACAGACACCGCTCGAATGAAAGCGTTGGTGTCAACCCTCCCCGAGGACTATTGTGTTTCAGTGGCAGCCGGGGCGAACTTGATCGATACCCATCCGGATCTGAGCGCTGAGCAAAAAACGGCCATGAAAGACGCTTTCTACTGCAACATGCTGGCGCTGCGGGTGATCAACCCCAACCTGATGAAGCAGAGCGTGACGGCCAGTGCGGCATTCCAGTCCATCGCCAAACCCAACTCCCCCGTCTTTGGTGATTACGCTCGCCTGATGGACACCATTGCAGCCCGCGGGCGCAGTTTTGACAGCCATCGCGAGCATGCGGCGATACAGAGCGCACAAACCCGCCTGGTCGCCATGACGGCTGAGCAACGTCAAGACCTGGTGAAGTGGTTGCCTGAAGAGGTTTGTTCGGAGATTGCTGCCGTGGTTGGCAACCTCGAAAGCACAGCAGCGACGATGAACCGGGATGTCAGCGACGAGGCTCGCACAGCCACCTATGTGAATGCGGTGGGTGATCTGCTCGCCGGTGCGGGTGCCTTTGGCAGCGATCCGCTGGAAATGGAAGCCGCGCGAGCGGCAATAGCCTCCCCCGATCCCGATGTCTCCAACGCCTACGCCAAGCTGGTCGAGGCGGTGGTGGCACGGGCCGTGGGCGAAGGAGGCAGTTCGGTGCAATGAGAAAGCGGCCCGAAGGCCGCTTTCTGTCAGTCTTCCACGAACGCTTCTTCGCGTTTCTTCTTGATCGATGGCAGCAGCACGATGGCCAGCAGCACCAGCGCCGCCACCAGCAGCGAGGCCGAGATCGGCCGGGTGACGAACACGCTCCAGTCGCCGCGCGAAATCAGCAGCGCACGGCGCAGGTACTCTTCCATCATCGGACCGAGGATGAAGCCCAGCAGCAACGGCGCCGGTTCGCAGCCCAGCTTGATGAAGCCATAGCCGATGAGTCCGAACAGCGCCACCATCCAGATGTCGAAGTTGTTGTTGTTGGTCGAGTACACGCCGATGGCGCAGAACAGGATGATGGCCGGGAACAGCCAGCGATAAGGCACGGTCAGCAGCTTGATCCAGATGCCGATCAGGGGCAGGTTCAGGATCACCAGCATGGCGTTGCCGATCCACATCGAGGCGATCAGGCCCCAGAACAGCTCGGGGTTGCTGCTCATCACCTGCGGGCCGGGCTGGATGTTGTGGATGGTCATCGCGCCCACCATCAGCGCCATCACGGCGTTGGGCGGGATGCCCAGCGTCAGCAGCGGGATGAAGGACGTCTGCGAGCCGGCGTTGTTGGCCGATTCGGGAGCCGCCACACCGCGGATGTTGCCCTGACCAAACGGCACCTCACCCGGCTTGAGCTTGGTCTTTTTCTCGATGGTGTAGGCCGCAAACGAGGACAGCAGTGCGCCACCACCCGGCAGGATGCCCAGCACCGCGCCCAGCGACGTGCCCCGGATGACCGCCGGCAGCATGTTCTTGAAATCGGCCGCGGTCGGCATGATGCCGGTCACCTTGCCGGTGAACACTTCCCGCTTCTCCTCGGAATGCGAGAGGTTGCTGATGATCTCGCCGTAGCCGAACACGCCCATGGCGATCACCACGAAGTTGATGCCGTCGGTGAGCTCGGGAATGTCGAAGGTGTAGCGGGCCACACCGGAGTTGACGTCGGTACCCACCAGGCCGACCAGCAGGCCCAGAACGATCATGGACAGCGCCTTGATCAGCGAGCCCGAGGCCAGCACCACGGCACCGATCAGGCCCAGCACCATCAGCGCAAAGTACTCCGACGGCCCGAAGCTCAGGGCCACCTCGGTCAGCGGCGGCGCGAAGGCGGCCAGCACCAGGGTGCCGACGCAGCCGGCAAAGAAGGAACCCAGACCGGCAGCGGCCAGCGCGGGGCCCGCCCTGCCCCGTCGGGCCATCTGGTAACCGTCGATCACGGTGACCACCGAAGACGATTCACCCGGCAGGTTGACCAGGATCGCGGTGGTCGAGCCGCCGTACTGCGCGCCGTAGTAGATGCCGGCCAGCATGATGAGCGCCGACACCGGCTCCAGGCCATAGGTGGCCGGCAGCAGCATCGCAATGGTGGCCAGCGGGCCGATGCCCGGCAGCACGCCGATCAGCGTGCCCAGCAGGCAGCCGACAAACGCATAAATCAGGTTCTGGAAGGTGAAGGCGACACCGAATCCCAGCGACAGGTTGTTGATCAGGTCCATGGCAGGTATCTCCGGGTCAGGCGGTCAGGAAGGCAGGCCACACCGGGAACTGCAGTTTGAGCATGTAGACGAACGCACCGTAGCTGCCCACGGCCAGCACCGTGGCCAGCACCAGCGACTGCTTGATGCTGCCGCCCGCCTGGGCAAAGCCGGCCACGATCACCAGGGCATACAGCGCCACGATCAGACCGAAAGCCGGGATGCCGAGCGCCGGCACGCCCACCAGCAGCGCACCGAACAGCAGGTTGGCACCCAGCACGAAGCACAGGGGCCGCCAGGCGATGGCGCCCACCGGATCGCCGTCTGCCCCGCCCTTGCGGAACGCCTGGATGGTGACGATGACGCCCAGGCCAGCCAGCAGGATGCCCAGCATCATCGGGAAATAACCCGGGCCCATGCGGGCAGCGGTGCCGACATCGAATTCGCGAGCGCCGAGCGCAAAGGCGGCACCCACGATGGTGAACATCAATCCGGACAGGAAATCTTTTTGACTGGCTAACTTCACGACGTCTCCTCAGGTGGAAGGTGGCCGGGATTGTCCGGTCTGCGCAACACCGGGGGAATGTGGGTTACACCTACGGAACCGATCACCAGGTGCCGCGCGGCTGCCGTGCCCGGACGAAGGCCGCGATGATGCCGGCCGCCTCGGCCCGGTTGGCCCGGTGCGCAAAGTCGATCGCGGTCAGGCCCAGCTGGTTCTTGATCAGCGGGTCAGCGCCCTCTTCCAGCAACAGCTTGACCACGGTGGTGTTGCCGTAGTGGGCGGCCATCATGAGCGGGGTCGATCCGTTGGGCGATTCGGCGTCGATGTAGGCATGGTGCTCTAGCAGCAGCCGGGTCACGTCGGGCGCCGAGGGGCCGGGGAAGGTGGCGGCGTAGTGCAGCGGCGTCCAGCCCGGTTTGTTGACCTCGGCACCGCGTTCGATGAGGCGCTGCACCAGGTCCAGCCGGCCCTTGATGGCCGCGATCATCAGCGGCGTCTCGCCGGAACCCGAGCGGGATTCCACCTGCACCTGGGGCTGCGCGATCAGGTAGCCCGCCACCGCCCAGGCATCGGCCCGCAGGGCCAGCAGCAGCCCGTGGTCACCCTGGGCATCCAGGGTGTTGAGGTCAAAACCGCGCCGCGCCAGGGCCTGGAGCTTCTCCACATCGTTGCGCTTGATGGCGGTGAAAAAGTCCTCGAACGAATTGGCCAGGGCCAGGCCTGGGCCGAGCGCAGCGACCAGAACTGCTGCGGTGGATCCCAAGAACATTCGTTTCAAAACATCAGGTTTTTCCATGAACTTGAAGCAATGCTTGAGGTTTTCAGGCCGGTGTGACCCGGTTGAACAGGCGCCAGAAATTGGTCCGGGTGGCATCGGCAATTGCCTCCACCGACAGGCCGCGGATCTCGGCCAGCTGGCGGGCCACCCACGGCACCAGGGCGGGCGTGTTCGTCTTGCCCCGGTGGGGGACCGGTGCCAGATAAGGGCTGTCGGTCTCGATCAAGAGCCGGTCCAGCGGCACAAAACGGGCCACGTCGCGCAGATCGGCCGCGTTGCGGAAGGTCAGGATGCCCGAGAGCGAGATGTAGAAACCCAGATCGAGTGCAGCGCGGGCCACGGCCTCGGTTTCGGTGAAGCAGTGGAAGACTCCCCGGGCCACCGGTTCGCCGGCAGGTGCCGATGCAAATCCGCCCTGCTCCCGCAGGATGGCCAGCGTGTCGTCCGACGCGGCCCGGGTGTGGATCACCAGCGGCAGATCGGTCTGGCGGGCTGCGCGGATGTGGGTGCGGAAGCGTTCCCGCTGCCATTCCATGTCGGCCACGCTGCGGCCTTCCAGCCGGTAGTAGTCGAGCCCGGTTTCCCCGATGCCCACCACCCGGGAGCGGGCCGCGCCCGCCAGCAGGTCGTCCAGGGTCGGTTCGCGGACACCTTCGTTGTCCGGGTGCACGCCCACCGTGGCCCACAGCTGCGGATGACGGGTCAGGGCATGGACCGCGTCGAACTCTTCCAGGGTAGTGCAGATGCACAGGGCCTGACCGACGTCGGCATCGGCCATGGACTGCAGGATGTCGGGCAGGCGCTCCTGAAGCTCGGGAAAGCTCAGATGGCAGTGGGAGTCGATGAACATGTCGGTTCGCCAAAATGAAGACACCGCCCGAGGCGGTGTCGCGCAAAACAGCCGGGGCCGGGTCAGATGGTCTGGGTGGCCCGGTCCGATCCGATGGAGGTGCCCAGAATTTCCTCGATCTTGAGCTTGAGCTGGCGGGACTTGTCGTCGGCCGGGAACCGGATGCCGACGCCCTGGGTGCGGCCACCCTGCGCCTTGGCCGGCGTGACCCAGGCCACCTTGCCGGCAACCGGGTAGCGTTGCGGGTCGTCCGGCAGGCTCAGAAGAACATACACATCGTCCCCCAGCTTGTAGTCCCTGGCCGAGGGAATGAAGATCCCGCCGTCGGCAAACAAGGGAATGTAGGCCGCATACAAGGCAGCCTTTTCCTTGATGGAGAGCTGGATCACGCTCGGCCGGGCGGCCGATGAAGACGGGGTGGTGCTCATGGCGCGCAGTGTAGCGGGAACCGTCCGTGGCTCATACCGTTGCCGACCTGGATGGCCGGCCCCGCCCTGCTCCGCTGGTGGCCCGGAGCAACACCTGGCGGGCCCTGGCGGCCCAGGCTTCCTGCATCAGGCCGGCATTGAACGGGTGCTCCACGGTGCGGGCGGCCGCCATGAGTTCGGACGACCAGTTGGCCAGCGCGCGCCAGGTCGGCGGGGCGGGCAGGTCGTCGGGCTCGAAGAAGCGAGGCGCCGCCCCGGCGGCCAGCGACATCAGGTCGTGGCACAGCTTCTGCAGGGCATCCAGCTGGCGCGAAGGCCCCCAATCGGCCAGCGCCGACCAGTCTCCACCGGCCACGGCCCGGGGCACCGACCGCCACGCCGCTTCGGTCAGGCCGAGCGACGCCCAGGCGAGCGCGTCGTCGGGTCGTCCGCCGGCGGCCTTCCACCAGGTCCGGGCCACACCCGGGCTGGCGCCGGGGCCGGCCTGCGCAAGCAGCCACTGCAGCGCCTCCTGCTCGTCGGGCCAGGCCAGGGCATGGCTCTGGCAACGGCTCCTGACGGTGGGCAGCAGCTGGTCGGCCGCTTCGGTGGCCAGCAGGAATCGCAGGTCGCCGGCCGGTTCTTCCAGCGTCTTGAGCAGGGCGTTGGCGGATTCGGTGTTCAGGCGGTCGGCCGGGAACACCAGCACGGCCTTGGTGCGCCCCCGCGATCGGGTGGTCTGGCCGAATCCGACGGCATCGCGGGCAGCGTCGACGCGGATCCAGCGGCTGGGTTTGCGCTTTTTGTCGTCGAGTTCCTTCTGGGTGGACTCGTCCAGCGGCCAGCCATGTTCCAGGCACAGGGTCTCGGGCATGAGCACCCGCAGGTCGGCGTGGGTGCGGACATCGACTGCGTGGCAGCTGCCACAGGTGCCGCAGGCGCCGGCCGGCCCGGGTGTTTCGCAGAGCCAGGCCCTGATCAGCGCCAGGCCCAGTTCGTACTGCCCCAGCCCACTGGGCCCGGTCAGCAGCAGCGCATGGCCGCGCTGGGTCAGCAGCACCTCCAGCTGGCGCTGCAGCCAGGGCGGCAACGGGCGCGACGCGCTCATGCGGCCACCCGGGGAAGCCAGCCGCGCGCCACCAGGGCCTCGCGCACCTGGACGGCCACCCGCTCGACCGGCTGGTGGGCGTCGATGCGGACAAACCGGCCGGCAGCGGCCCGGGCGCGGGCGGCGTACCCGGCCGACACCTGCTCGAAGAAGGCCTGGGGCTGGGCCTCGAAGCGGTCCGGCACGCGCGCCGCGACCAGGCGGGTGGCGGCCACCTCGGGGGGCAGGTCGAACCACAGCGTCATGTCCGGCTGGCGAAGCGAGTCGTCCGGACGCGCCTGCACCCAGGCCTCCAGCAGCGACAGCACCTGGAGGTCGAATCCCCGGCCGTGGCCCTGGTAGGCAAAGGTGGCGTCGGTGAAGCGGTCGCACAGCACCACCTCGCCGGCGGCCAGCGCGGGCTCGATAACCTGCTGCAGGTGGTCGCGACGGGCGGCGAACATCAGCAAGGCCTCGGTCAGGGGGTCCATGGGGTCGTTCAGGACCAGATCGCGCAGCTTTTCGGCCAGCGGCGTTCCGCCGGGTTCGCGGGTGAGGCGCACGGTGCGGCCCAGGGCGCGAAAGGCATCCGCCAGCGCGCCGATGTGGGTGGATTTGCCGGCACCGTCGATGCCTTCAAAGCTGATGAAAAGACCGTGCTGCATCGGGGCGAGGCGGGTTCAGCGGTTGAGGATGAAGCGGCGCACGGCGGCGTTGTGCTCGTCCAGCGTGGCGCTGAACTGGCTGGAGCCGTCGCCCCGCGCCACGAAGTACAGCGCCGCAGTGGCCTTGGGCTGCACCGCCGCCAGCAGCGAGGCCTGTCCGGGCAGCGCGATGGGTGTGGGCGGCAGGCCGGCCCGCGTGTAGGTGTTGTAGGGGCCATCGGTGTCCAGGTGGACGCGGCGGAGGTTGCCGTCGAAGCGCTCGCCCAGGCCGTAGATGATGGTGGGGTCGGTCTGCAGGCGCATGCCGATGCGCAGCCGGTTGCTGAACACACCGGCGATTTCGGGCCGGTCGCTGGCCAGCCCGGTTTCCTTCTCGACGATGCTGGCCAGGATCAGCGCGTCCTCGGGTGATTTCAGGGGGGAGTCAGGCGCCTTCTGCGCCCATGCCCGGGCCAGCTGCGTGTCCATGGCCGCCGCGGCCTGCCGCAGCACGCTGGAGGCCGGTGCCTTGCGGGGCACCCGGTAGGTGTCGGGGAAAAAACGGCCCTCGGGGTGAACGCCGGGTCGGCCGATGAGCTGCATGACCTGGGCGTCGGTCAGGCCCTGGAGGTCGGGCGTCAGGTCGGGCTGCCGGCGCAGCGCGTCAAGCGCCTGGCGGAAGGTCCAGCCCTCGATGATCTGCACGCTGAACAAGGCCTGCTCGCCGCTGACCAGACGCTGCAGCAGCGTCCGCGGGGTGGTGCCCTCGGGCACTTCGTAGATGCCCGCCTTGATGTCCTGCGCCTGTCCGGACAGGCGGAACCAGGCTTCGAGCAGCGGCGCCGGCAACTGCACCCCGGCCCGGCTCAACCGCTGCGCCACGCCCCGTGCCGAAGAGCCCGGCGGCACCTCGACCAGCAAGGGCGCCTCGCTGCTCAGCGGCAGGGGGCGCTCCAGCCACCACAGGCCGGCGCCGCCAGCGGCCACCGTGAGCAGCAGACCGAGCAGAAACAGGCGCTTGAGGAGTCTGAACACAGGCAGGACGGCGACAGGGTGATGGGGCGGGCAGCGGGGCGCCCAGAGCGGCCGGCCATGATAATCGACCTCTTCCCGCCCCCTTCCGCTCCCCCTGCACCACCGCCATGATCCTCCAAGGACGGACCCCACTCGATCACCTCGGCCTCATCCGCGCCCAAGGTGAAGACGCCGCCAAGTTCCTGCACGGCCAGCTCACCCAGGACTTCGCCTTGCTCGGCCTGTCCGAGTCCCGGCTGGCGGCCTTCTGCTCGGCGAAGGGCCGCATGCAGGCCAGCTTCATCGGCTTCAAGCGGGCCCACGACGACATCCTGCTGGTCTGCTCGCGCGACCTGCTGGCAGCGACCCTCAAGCGCCTGTCGATGTTCGTGCTGCGTGCCAAGGTCCGGCTGACCGATGCCACGGCCGATTTCCAGCTGGTCGGCCTCACCGGTTCGGCCGTGCCCGCCGACCTGCCCGCGGCCCCCTGGACGCAGCTGCGCCAGGGCGACATCAGCACGGTGCGCCTGTACCCCGCCGAGGGACTGGGCCGGGCCTTGCAGGTGGCCCCGGCCGGCGTGCCGCTGCCCGAAGCCGCCCTGCTCGATGCCCACGCGTGGTCCTGGCTGGAGGTGCGCAGTGGCGTGGCCACCCTGAGCCAGCCGGTGTTCGAGGCTTTTGTCCCCCAGATGCTCAATTACGAGTCGGTGGGCGGGGTCAACTTCAAGAAGGGCTGCTACCCGGGCCAGGAGGTGGTGGCCCGCAGCCAGTTCCGGGGCACCCTCAAGCGGCGCGGTGCCGTGCTGCACGGCGACGGCCCGCTGGCCGCCGGAGACGAGGTGTTCCACGACAGCGATCCGTCCCAGCCCTGCGGCCTGATCGCCCAGGCGGCACCCCACCCAGAGGGCGGGTTTGATGCCATTGCCTCGCTGCAGGTCAGCGCCATGGCCGGGGGGCAGTTGAGCGTCGGTGGCCGACCGCTGCAGCTGCTGCCGTTGCCTTACCCGCTGCTCGACGACATCTGAACCGCCGGCCCATGTGCCTGATCGCGTTCGCCATCGGGCTGCGCCCCGACCTGCCGCTGTGGCTGGCGTCCAACCGCGACGAAGCCTTCGACCGGCCCACCGCGCCGCTGCACCGCTGGCGCTCGGACGGCGGTGTGGACATCCTGGGGGGGCGCGATCTGCTGGACGGCGGCACCTGGCTGGGCGTCAGCCCGGCCGGGCGGGTCGCGTGGCTCACCAATGTGCGTCAGGCCGACAGCGCGCGCGGTCAGCGCAGCCGGGGCGAGCTGGTCACCCGCTGGCTGACGGGCCGGCACGACGCCGCCGGTTTTGCCGAGCAGGTGGAAGCCGGTCACTACGGAGGCTTCAATCTGGTGGTGGGCGATTTGCTGGCCGGTCAGTGGCACTGGATCGGAAACCGCAGCCCCGACCGCCCCCATGATCCCCAGACCCCTGCCCTGTTCCACCGCCCGCTGGGGCCGGGCCTCTACGGGTTGTCGAATGCGAGCCTGGACACGCCCTGGCCCAAGACCCGGCGCCTGCGCCAGGCGCTGCAGGCGGCCATCACACCGGCCCAGCCCGATCCCGATCACCCGGTGCTGCACGCGGCTCTCACCGACCGTCTTCCGGCGCCCGACTGCGAACTGCCGCAAACCGGCGTGCCGGTGGCCGCGGAGCGGGCGCTGTCCAGCCCCTTTGTCCGGATGCCCGAGCGCGGCTACGGCACCCGCAGCAGCAGCGTCCTGCAGGTAAGGCGGCAAGGCCACACCACCGTCGCCGAGCTGGACGAATGGCAGCACGACCCAGTTGTCGCCCTGCCGCTCATGGACCCGACCCGTCGCCGCCAGGAGCGGCTCGACCTGTTCAGAGCCGCCTGACCATCTCGATGTGGTCGATGCCCGCTTCCTCGAACGGCTCGCCCTGCGGCGCGAAACCGAGCCGCCGGTAGAAGCCTTCCGCGCTGCGCTGGGCGTGCAGCACCACCTCCGTGTCGCCCCGCGCACGGGCCGCTCCGATCAGTGCCTCCAGCACCTGCTGGCCGTAGCGGCCACCCCGCAGCACCCGGTGCACCGCCATGCGCCCGATGCGCCCCACCCCGGCTGCGTGCACCAGCAGCCGACCGGTGGCCACCGGCTGGCCCAGCCGGTTGCGCAGCAAGGCGTGCACCGCGGTGGCGTCCAGGGCGTCGAGTTCGATGGCCGGGTCGATCCCCTGCTCTTCGATGAACACCCGCGAGCGCAGGGCGCTGGCGCCGGTGCGCAGGGCGTCCCAGTCGCCCACGGCCATGTCGGTCATGGCCTCGCCCGCCTCGTAGCCCAGCAGGATGTCGCGCAGCGCCTGAGGCACCGGGCGTGATGTCTGGCTGGCCGGGTCGGCAAACACATAGACGATCTCGCTGCTGATCAGGTGGTGATCGCCCCGGAAGATGGCACCGGTGAAGGTGATCGACGAGCTGCCGATGCGGGTGCAGCGCAGGGCCACGTCGATCTGGTCGTCCAGCGTCGCCGACGCATGAAACTCCACGGTGGCTTTCACCACGTACAGATCGCCCTCCAGATGCTCCATGGCTTCGGTATAGGGCAAGGCCAGCGCCCGCCAGTAGTCCGATATGGCCGTGTCGAAATACATCAGGTAGTGGGCATTGAAGACGATGCGCTGCATGTCCACCTCGGCCCAGCGCACACGCAGGCGGTGGAAAAAGCGGAAATCCGATCTCTTCAAAGGCATGAAGGCACTCCGGTCAGGATGGGGAAAAGGCGCGTCTGAGGGCATCGGCGGCATGCCGGTGGGCCTCGATCGCCTGCGGCACCGCGCGGCCGAACTGGATGAAGCCATGCACCATGCCGTGGTAGATCTCCAGCTCGACCGGGACACCGGCCATGCGCAGCCGGTCGGCCATGGCAATGCCCTCGTCGGTCAGCGGATCGCACTCGGCCAGCCCGATCCAGGCCGGTGCCAGCCCGTCGACGTCGCGCGGGCTGCCGCTCTCGTCGACCCCGTCCAGCGGCGCGAAACGCCAGTCGTTCCGGTCGGCCGGACCGCGCAGGTACTGGGCAAAGAAGTAATCGATGTGCGCCTTCTCCAGCAGGAAGCCGTGCGCGAAATCGTGGTGGCTGGCGGTGTTCTGGTGGCCGGCGCAGCCCGGGTAGAACAGCAGCTGCAGGGCCAGCGCAATGCCGGCGTCGCGGGCAGACAGGGCCGTCACCAGCGACAGCGTACCGCCGGCGCTGTCGCCGCCGACCGCCACCCGAGCCGGGTCCAGACCGAGCGCGCCCGCCTCCCGGAGCAGCCACTGCAGGCTGTCCCAGGCGTCATCGACGGCGGTCGGGAACTTCGATTCCGGCGCCAGCCGGTAATCGACCGAGACCACGGCGCATCCCGCCAGCGCGGCCAGCTGGCGGCACAGTGGCTCATGGGTGGCCGAGCTGCCCACGGTGAATCCGCCACCGTGGAAATAGAGCAGCACCGGCAGCGGCTCGGTGGCCTGCGGCGCGAACAGCCGGGCAGGCAGTTGGGTTCCGTCGCGCGCCGGGATCGCGAGCCGCTCGACCCTTGCCAACGGCGCAGGCGGCACGTCCAGCACGCCCGCACCTGCCTCGTAGGCCGCACGGGCTTGCGCGGGTTCCAGCGTGTGCATGGCCGGATGGCCGGCACGGTCGATGCGTTCCAGCACGCCACGCATGGCGGGCGTGAGCCGATGGCGCGGGTGGCCGATGTGGGTCATGGCGCGGTGTCTTTTAGGGGACCGCAGGAGCAGCCCGGGTCCGTATAGTTTTCAGCACCCCAGACCATAACCGGAGACCACCCGTGGCCCAGATCCTGTACGTGACAAACATCCTCATCGACTTCGGCGTGCTGTCCCAGCTGCGGGCCGAATGCGAACGCTGCGGCATCCACAAACCGCTGGTGGTGACCGACGCCGGCATCCGCCAGGCCGGTCTGGTCGACAAGGCGCTCGCGGCGCTGGGCGATGCCCATGTACCGGTGTTCGACCAGACGCCGTCCAACCCGACCGAAGCCGCGGTGCGCGCAGCGGCCGAGATGTACCGCCAGCAGGGTTGCGATGGCCTGATCGCGCTGGGTGGCGGCAGCGCCATCGACTGTGCCAAGGGCGTGGCAATCGCCGCCACCCACCCCGGCCCGCTCAAGACCTACGCCACCATCGAGGGCGGGTCCCCGAAGATCACCGCCTCGGTGCCTCCGCTGATTGCTGTTCCGACCACCGCGGGTACCGGCAGCGAGGTGGCCAGGGGCGCGATCGTGATCGTCGACGACGGCCGCAAGCTCGGGTTCCACAGCTGGCACCTGGTGCCCCGCACCGCCCTCATGGACCCGGAGCTGACGCTCGGTCTGCCCCCTGCCCTGACCGCCGCCACCGGCATGGACGCCATCGCCCACTGCATGGAGACCTTCATGGCCGCGGCCTTCAATCCGCCCGCGGACGGCATCGCGCTGGACGGGCTGGCGCGCGGCTGGGCCCACATCGAGCGGGCCACCCGCAACGGACAGGACCGGGATGCACGGCTGCAGATGATGAGCGCCTCGATGCAGGGTGCGATGGCCTTCCAGAAGGGTCTGGGCTGCGTGCACAGCCTGAGCCACAGCCTGGGTGGCGTGAATCCCCGGCTGCACCACGGCACCCTGAATGCGGTGTTTCTGCCGGCGGTGGTGGCGTTCAATGCGTCGGCGCCCACGGTGCAGGCCGAGCGCCGCCTGGAGCGCATGGCCCAGGCCATGGGTCTGGCCTCGGGCAGCGACATCGGCCCGGCCATTGCGGACATGAATGCACGGCTGGGTCTGCCGTCCGGGCTGGGTGCGATGGGGGTCACCGAGTCGATCTTCGACCGCATCATCGACGGCGCCGTGGCCGACCACTGCCACAAGACCAACCCGCGCCTGGCATCGCGTGATGAATACCGCGACATGCTCCAGAGCTCTCTTTGAGGGTGCTGGAAGCGCGGGTGTTGATGAATCGGTGAGCCCTGTCAGGTCTGACAGGGCGAGGTCAGAACTCCGGTAGTTGTAATGCTTTAATTTTATTTGCGTTGTTTTTGCGAGGCCCATCAGGCACAAGCAATCACAGCCGACAGGTTCGTTACAACCGCTCACCCTGCCGGAGGTTTCATGAATGCCGATTCCGAGATCATCTTCCCGCTGCCCCAGCATCCCAAGTCCCGCGCCGTCTTCCATTTCGGCGAATTCACGGTCCGTTGCGATGCCCGCGAGGTGGTCCGCAGTGGCGAGAGCGTCCGCCTCGAGCGCCGCGCCTTCGACCTGCTGGCGTATCTGCTGCACCAGGACGGCAGAGTCGTCCCCAAGGAGGAACTGCTGGAGAAGGTGTGGTTCAACCAGTTCGTCTGCGACTTGGTGATCGCCCAATGCATCATGAAGGTGCGCAAGGCGCTGGGTGACAACGGGCAGGCGGCACGGCTGATCAAGACCGTGCACCGTGTCGGCTACCGGTTTGGCCTCGCGGTCCGGCGCGAGACCTCGAACGCCGACGGTGCCCAGAGCAGCAGTGAGGCCGGCGGCACCGTTCCCCGGGTGATCTGGCTGCCCACCGAGCCCCCGGTGGGCCAGGAGTCCCTTTCCTGGGTCAAGACAGGGCTGCTGCCAGTGGCCGCCCATGTGCTGCGCAGCCAGGGCATTGCCGTGTTTCAGTTGTCCGACTCCCCGGACAGCCATCAGCCCCCCACCGCCACGGCCGGCAGCAACGCCCACGGAACCGTCCGGCTCGATGCCGGTTCAACCCGAGGGGAAGCGGCCGGCATCGTCACCAGCCGGCTGCGCCTGGACAACGACATCTACAGTTTTGACTGGCAGCTTCAGCTCGCCAGCGAGGAATTCATGGGCACGGCCGAGGGCGAGTCACCGGTGGAACTGGCCTTGCAGGCCGCCGGGGCCATAGCGCCATTGCTGCGCTGCTGACGCCTCAGACGTCATCGGGCCGGTAGCCCACGTGGGCCTGGCCCCGGGCTTCTGCCAGCTCCACCTGTCGCTGTCGCTCGGCCAGGTGGAGTTTTTCTTCCGGGCTTCGCTTGTCGTGGCATTGGGGGCAGCTCACCCCTCGAACAAACAAGGCCGATGCCCGATCGGCCGGGGTCAAGGGCCAGCGGCACGAACGGCACAGCTCATGGGGGCCCGGGGTCAGGCCATGGCCCACGCTGACACGTTCATCGAACACGAAGCAGGCACCCTCCCAGCGGCTCTCCGGCTCGGGCACCTCTTCCAGGTACTTCAGGATCCCGCCTTCCAGGTGGTAGACGTCTTCAAAGCCGCGCATCTTGAGCAGCGCGGTGGATTTTTCGCAGCGGATGCCACCGGTGCAGAACATGGCCACCCGGGTTTTCCGACCGGCCTCTCCCTGCAGCGCGGGCTGCTCGTCCAGCCAGGCCGGCAGTTCGGTGAAGGTGCGGATGCCCGGGTTGACCGCGCCCCGGAAGGTGCCGATGGCGACTTCATAGTCGTTGCGCGTGTCGATCACCAGGACCGACGGGTCGCTGATGAGTGCGTTCCATTCGCTCGGTTTGACATAGGTGCCCACGGTCCGGTTGGGGTCCAGTCCGGGGACACGCAGGGTGACGATCTCCTTTTTCAGCCGGACCTTCATGCGGTGGAACGGTGGCCGGTCGCTGAACGAGAACTTGCACTGCAGGCGGGCCAGCCGCGGGTCGGATCGCAGGTGTGCCAGCACGGCGTGCACGCCGCCTTCCGGCCCATCGTCCGGGCTGGCAATGGTCCCGTTGATGCCTTCCGATGCCAGCAGCAGGGTGCCCCGCACCCCGTGCTGTTCGCACACCTGAACCAGTCCTTCGCGCAGGTCGGCGAAGTCGGGCAGATCGGTGAACAGGTACAGGGCGGCGGTGACGTATCGGGGCATGGGCGAATTATCCAGCGCTGGCGGCAGGCCAGGCGGCGGTCACAGGGGCTGGACCAGCGTGGGATCGGGTCGGGCCAGCCAGGCCTGCCATTCATCCACCAGTTGCTGGCTCGCTGCGGTGGCGGCCTGCCAGGCGGCCACCCGCCCGGCGAGATCCGGGCCGTAGCGGGTGAAGTCGGTGCGGTCCGGCAGCTTGGCGCCCGGCAGGCGCTGGACCCACGCCGGGTTCGGGGCCAGCACGACCATGTTGTCCAGGGCCGAGGTGCTCTGGTGCCGGCGCTTGAGGGATTTGTCGAGCCACCCGGGCACCACGGCTTGCTGGAAATGGGGATACAGCACGAGGGGCGCATCTGCCCGGTACCGGTAATGCAGGTGCAGGTGGTAATCGGTGATGCCGCCATCCCAGTACGCACCGCTTGGCGCTCCGGATATGTGTGCCACAGGCTCCAGCACGAACGGAATGGAGCAGCTGGCCTGCAAGGCTTCCATGAAGTTGTCGGCGGTCAGCGGCACTTCCTGGGTGGGCAGATCGGGCGTTTCGAAGGGCAAGGGCCCCGCCGCGCTGGAAAAGACCACGCGCTCCAGCCATCGACCGAGGTGCTGTCGGCCCGCCGCGTTCGCCAGATAAGCCGCCGCGTAACCGAGCGGCGTGCGGAGCCGGCCGTCCCGCTCCAGCAGCCCTTTGCCCCTTGAGGTGACGATGTGCAGCCGCCAGCGGGGATGGCCCAGCACCTCGCCGACGCGTCCGCCGTAGAAGGCGTCCAGGTTGGCCCTGAAGGTCTGACTGACCTGCCGTGCGCTGGGCCGGCCCTGACCCGGCGGCACGTCGTAGTGCTGGTGGATGTAGTCGTGTTCGAGCCGGCGGAACGCCTGCGCTGCGCCCTGCAGGCAGGCCGTGGCCATGCGCCAGGCCCCGATGGAGGCACCGATCAGATCGACCGGCTGGCTGGATTGCGCCAGCCATTCACCAAAGATGAACCGGTCGATGCCCAGCAGGATGAGGCCTTTGGGTCCGCCGGCGGCGGCAGGAATGGCGCCGACATGGCCAGGCAGCAGGCCGTTTTGCTGGATGTGCCGGAGTGCCGCCGGGCCGGCAAAGATTCGCAGGGCTCGCATCCGGCGATTGTGCCGGTTGCGGGGAGCGGTCTCAGGCTGCGTCGTCGTCCGATCCTCCGACCAGGTCGGCATGGCGCGAGATGGACGGGATTTCTTCGGCCACGACGGTGTCCGGGTCGATGCCCAGCACCAGCCCGACCGGATCGGGGTAGGTGTTGATCAGCAGTTCGCTGCGCATTTCCTGCTCTTCGGCCCGGGCACGCCAGGAGCCGATGTGCACCACGCCGGCGATCGGTTCATAGACCTCGTTCTCGAACGGCGCGGTCTGGTGGTGGATGGCGTCGATCATGCGCTTGGGAAAATTCCATTCCCTGGCCAGCGCGGAGCCGACCTCCGCATAGCTGTAACCGAACAGGCCGCGTTCGGCCTTGGAGCGCTTGAGGTCCAGCAACGGCACGTTGCGGTCCAGCTCGATCATGGCCTCGGGCATGCCGGCGTGCATGACCAGCTCGCCGATGCCGTGGATCAGCCCGGAGGTGAAGGCGGTGTTCTCGTCGATGCGGATCGGCAGTGCGATGTAGCGCGACAGGTTGGCGGTGTTCAGGCTGTAGCGCCAGAACTGGTTCAGGTTGACGCCCGCCACCGCATGGAAGCCTTCGCCCAGGGAAGCGGCAATCACGAGTGCACGCACCTTGATCAGGCCGAGCACGCTCATGGCTTCGCGGGCATTGGTGACGTTGCGGGTCAGGCCGAAGAAGGCCGAGTTGGCCGTCTTGAGCAGGCGCGCGGTCAGGACCGGGTCGTCTTCGATCAGGGAGGCGATGCGCATCGGATCGACCTCCTCCTGCTCGAAGGATTCGATCAGCTTGCGCACCACCTTGGGGGCCGACGGCAACGCGTTGGGCTGTTTAAGGAGTTTGTCGAGGTGCATCTGGACCTGCCTGTGGATGGGGATTACCGACGTCTGCTGTCCGATGTATCGGCGGTTGCAGGTCCGACTTGAATCGTCCTGCGCCCGGGTCGACGTCCGGTCAGTCGATGAAGGCGGTGAGGGCCTGGCTGAAGGACCACTCTTCCGGGTCCTTGCCGAGCACGCTCTCCAGGTCCAGGCCCAGGGTGAGCCCGACCAGATCCGGGAAGGTGGCCACCAGACCGGCGTCGTCCATCTGGATTTCCTCGGCCCTCGCCCGCCAGGACGCCAGGTGCAGGATGCCGCCCAGGGTGTCGTAGTTGTTGCCCTCGAAGGGCTCGGCCTGCAAGCGCAGTGCGCTCACGATGTCGGCCGGAAAGTGCCAGCGCTCGACCATGCCGGCGCCCACCTCGGCATAGGTGTAGCCGAACCGCGCGCGTTCGGCGCCCGCCCGCTGCATGTCCAGCGGCGGCACCACCATGTCCAGCGGACCGACCTCGTCCGGCATGGCGATGTGCATGACCAGATCGCCGATGCAGTGGATCAGGCCGGCGGTGTAGGCGCTGGATTCGCTCTGGCGCAGCACGCCCGCCAGCGACTTCGAGATTTCCGCGACCCGCAGGCTGTAGCGCCAGAACTGCGCCAGGTTGACCCCCGGCACATCCTTGAAGCTGGCGCCCAGCGCCGCCGCCATGACCAGCGATCGCACATGGGTCATGCCGAGCAGGGCGACCGCCTCCTGGGCATTGCCGATGCGCCGGCTGGAGCGGAAAAAGGCGGAGTTGGACAGGCGCAGCACCCGGGTGGTGAGCGACGGGTCCTGCCCCACCAGCTCGGCCACCCGTTTCGGGCTGGGGTCTTCCTTGTTCATCTCGGCCAGCAGGTCGGTCACGGTGCGTGACATCGCCGGCAGGGCGCGGGGATAGTTCAGGAGCGCGTCAAGTTCCATGGTGCAGCCAGTGAGTGGGGTCGTGTGGGTGTCCAGCGGTGTGGGGAAGCTGCTACCGAATGTATCGGCTTGCGCGCGCCCGACTTGAGTTCAATGCTTCTGCTGACCCTGCAGCCGGGCAAACGCGCTGGCCATGGCCGACGGTGCGGCCGACTCCTGCCGCCCTGAGCCCCGCTGCGCACGGGCCGGCTCGAAACGGTTGTCGCGCGGGGCGCTGTCGCGCCGGCCGGTGGGGGCGTCGAGTTTCATGGTCAGGCCGATGCGCTTGCGGGGCACATCCACTTCCACCACCTTGACCTTGACGATGTCGCCGGTCTTGACCACTTCCCGGGCGTCGTTGACGAACTTGTGGCTGAGCTGGCTCACATGGACCAGACCGTCCTGGTGCACACCCAGATCGATGAAGGCACCGAACTGGGCCACGTTGCTCACCGTGCCCTCCAGCACCATGCCTTCGCGCAGGTCGGTGATGTCTTCCACACCGTCGTTGAAGCGGGCCACCTGAAAGTCCGGCCGGGGGTCGCGACCGGGCTTCTCCAGCTCGGTCAGGATGTCGCGCACCGTGATCAGACCCACCCCGCCCTGCGCGAACTGCTCGGGCTTGAGCGCCCGCAGCGCTTCGGGACGGCCCATGACCTGATCGATCGGCAGGCCGGTGCGGGTGACGATGGCCTGCACCACCGGATAGGACTCGGGGTGCACCCCGGTCATGTCGAGCGGGTTTTCGCCACCGCGGATGCGCAGGAAGCCGGCGCTCTGCTCGAAGGTCTTGGCGCCCAGTCCGGCCACGTCCAGCAGTTGCTGGCGGCTGCGGAAAGCGCCGTTGGCATCGCGCCAGCGCACCACCGCCTTGGCCACCGCGCCCGACAGGCCGGACACCCGCGACAGCAGCGGCACGCTGGCGGTGTTGAGGTCCACCCCGACGCCGTTCACGCAGTCTTCCACCACCGCGTCCAGGGTGCGCGCCAGTTCGCTCTGGTTGACATCGTGCTGGTACTGCCCGACGCCGATGCTCTTGGGGTCGATCTTGACCAGCTCGGCCAGCGGGTCCTGCAGGCGGCGGGCGATGCTGGCGGCGCCGCGCAGGCTGACGTCCACGTCCGGCATCTCCTGGCTGGCGAATTCGCTGGCCGAGTACACCGAAGCGCCCGCCTCGCTCACCACCACCTTCAGGATGCCCGGGTGGCGCTTGATCAGATCGGCCGCCAGCTTGTCGGTCTCGCGGCTGGCGGTGCCGTTGCCGATGGCGATCAGCTGCACGCCATGTTTCTGGCAGAGCTGGCCCAACACATGCAGCGAGCCGTCCCAGTCGCGGCGCGGCTCGTGCGGGTAGACGGTGGCGGTGTCGACCAGCTTGCCGGTCGCGTCCACCACCGCCACCTTCACCCCGGTCCGGATGCCGGGGTCCAGGCCCATCACCACCTTGGGGCCGGCTGGTGCGGCCAGCAGCAGGTCGCGCAGGTTGTCGGCGAACACCTTGATGGCCACCGCCTCGGCGTTCTCGCGGAGGCGGGTGAACAGGTCGCGCTCGCTCGACAGGCTGAGCTTGACCCGCCAGGTCCAGGCCACGCATTTGCGCAGCAGGTCGTCGGCCGCCCTGCCCTGGTGGCGCCAGCCCAGGTGCAGGGCGATGCGCCCTTCGGCCAGGCTGGGCACGCCGGGCTCCACCGCGCCGGGCAGCACCAGCTTGGCGTCCAGCAGCTCCAGCTGCCGCCCCCGGAACACCGCCAGCGCCCGGTGCGAAGGCACCCGGCCGATCGGTTCGCTGTAGTCGAAGTAGTCGCGGAACTTGGCCACGTCGGGCTGGTTTTCGTCCTTGCCGGCCACCAGCTTGCTGGTGAACAGGCCTTCCTGCCACAGCCACTCCCGCAGGTTCTGGACCAGCGCGGCGTCTTCGGCCCAGCGCTCGCTCAGGATGTCGCGCACACCGTCCAGCACGGCGGCCACGGTGGTGAAGTCGGAGCCGTCCTCACCCTTTTCGCTCTTCACATAGGGCGCGGCGGCGGATGCGGGGTCCAGCGCGGGATCGGCCCACAGCGCATCGGCCAGCGGTTCGATGCCGGACTCGCGCGCGATCATGCCCTTGGTGCGGCGGCGCGGCTTGTAGGGCAGGTACAGGTCTTCGAGTTCCTGTTTGGTGGCGGCGGCCTCGATGGCCGACTGCAGTTCGGGCGTGAGCTTGCCCTGCTCCTGGATGCTGCGCAGGATGCTGTCGCGCCGCTCGGTCAGCTCGCGCAGATAACCGAGCCGGTAGGCCAGTTCGCGCAGCTGGATGTCATCGAGTCCGCCGGTGGCCTCCTTGCGGTAACGGGCGATGAAGGGCACGGTGGCACCCCCGTCCAGCATATCGATGGCAGCCTGCACCTGGTGGGGCTGTACCCGGATTTCCTGCGCGATCTGCGCGACGATGTTCTGCATGCTCGGTGTTCCGGTCGCGCGGGCAGCGGCCCGCAAAAAACCGCGCAGTTTGCCACACGGGCGATCGGCTCAAGGCCCCTGCCGGGGTCGCCTGCGCCGGCTCAGACCGAGGCGTAGCCCAGGCGTTCCGGCTGGGCCGGCTCGTGCGGACGTTCGGGCCCCGGAATACGGAGATGGATCGTGGTGCCCAGGGTCGGCTGGCTGCGGATGTCGAGCTTCAACCCGGCCTCTTCGGCCCGCCGGCGCATGCCCACCAGCCCCTTGCCGACACGCCCGCGCTCGTCAGACGCCAGCGGCAGGCCGCGCCCGTCGTCCTGCACCACCAGCTCGACCTCGTGGGCATCTGGCAGGTAGCGGCAGACCACGGTCATGGTGGCGGCGTCCGAGTGGCGCAGCACGTTGGCCACCGCCTCCTGGGCGATGCGCAGGCTGTGCGTCACCCGCAATGGCGGCAGCCGGTGGGTGGTCGGGTGGTCTTCCATCTGCCAGTACAGCTCCACCCCCAGCCGGTTCAGGCTGGGCTGGATGCGGTAGCGCAGCATGGCCAGACCGTCGAGCAGGCTCGGGGTTTCCTGCTGCAGGCTGTCGACGGTGATCTTGAGATCCAGCAGGCACTGCTCCAGGGCCAGCGCCAGCGTCTTCTGATCCGGCTGGCGCAGGTCCAGCGAGGACAGGATGGCCACCAGCTGCGACCCCACGCCGTCGTGCACGTCCTGGGCAATGCGCTGGCGTTGCAGCTCACCCAGCCCGCTGCGGTGCAGGGCCACGTCCTGCCGCACCTGGGCCGACACCAGCGACCACAGGCCGACCAGCGCCGCCGGGTAGATGAACATGCCGGCAATGGCCACGCGCGACGTCGGGTGGTGCCACACATCGGCCAGCAGGCCGTAGACCAGCAGCACCACCGACAGCAGCAGGATGCCCATGGTCCGCTGCTCGCGGCGCCGCGCCCAGTGCTGCGCCAGCACGGCCAGCACACCGCCGACCACGATCCAGTTGGTGGCCTCCCACAGGTCGAACCAGTAGGGCATTCCGCTCACCGTCCAGGCCAGCAGGATCCCCCCGCCACCCAGCAGCTGGAAGATCCAGACCGACCAGGGCAGGTTTCCGTTCACGCGCGCTCCACTGAGCGCGAGCCCGCAGGCCGCCGAGACGCAGAGCTGGAAACCCATGTGTTCCACGAACTCGTCGACCGGTCCCGGTGGCTGTGGCGCAAAACGCGGCTGCCACACCAGAAACACCATCCAGGCCAGCAGGCCCAGAGCCATGACCAGGTCCAGGCCGCGCTGCTCGCGCTGGCGCCCGGCCACCGCCAGCACCGACACGGTCAGGAAGATGGCGACCAGGCCGGCCAGAGGTCCGAACTGATGGGCGACCGGGTCCATGGGATGGGGGAAGCCGGGTCAGATGATGCGCTGCTGGGCCGCCATCGACACGGCCTGCGCCCGCGACTTCACCTGCAGCTTGCGGTAGATGTTGCGGATGTGGGTGTTGACCGTCTGCACGCTGAGGGTGAGCTTCTGCGCGATTTCCGGGCTGGTGTGACCCAACGCGACCAGCCGCAGCACCTCGCACTCCCGCTCGGACAGCGTGCCCGCCGTGCCCTGGGACTGCGCCGCAGCGGGAGCAGAGAGACCACGGGCCGGCATGCCCGCGCCGCCCGCCGGGGCCTCGAACTTCTGCAGCAGCCGACGCGCCAGGTTCGGCGTGATGGACGCACCGCCGTTGCAGACCTGCAGCACCGCCTGGGCGAAACTGCCGAACCAGGAGTTCTTGACCAGGTAGCCGGTGGCGCCGAGTTCGAAGGCGCGGATCGCGCGCTGCTCGTCGTCCATGATCGAGACCACGATGGCCTCGGCATGGTTGCGCACGCGCTTCATGTGTTCGATCAGCTCGAAGCCGGAGCCGTCACCCAGGTTCAGGTCGACGATCATCACGTCGAACTCGGTGTTGGAGATCAGCCGCTTGCCGCTGCGGGCGCAGTCGGCCTGCCCCACCAGATCGATGCGCATGTCCGACACCAGCTCGCCGGCGATCACGCAGCGGATGTGCGGGTCGTCATCGATCAGGATGACCCGCACCAGGCGGCCCGGCTCGGTGGTGAGGAAGTCCGGCCACATCGACGCGTGCGAGTGGCGTGTTTCGGTGCTGGGGCTGGACTCGGTGGTCAGCCCGAAAAGGTTGTTGATGGTGTCGCGGACTGGCGTGGCGCTTTTCACTGGATCTCCCTCCGAACAAGCCTGCACGGACATACGTGCAGGCTGGCGGACGTCCGGATCAGGCCTTAAATGAACCTGAAATGAACGGTACCCCTAACGGTATCGTGAAGTGTCTGAAAATGCCAGCTTCTGTAACAAGATATGACGCAAACCCCATACTGAAGTCATCAATCAGCGGAAAACCGCACGCATTCGGGACGGTTTTGCGCTGAAAAGTATTACTGCCCCGCGTTGAACTCCCGGGCCACCGATTGCAGGTCGGCTTCCTGCAGCGTGCCGGCGATGCTGCGCAGCCGCAGACCGGCCAGCAACTGCTGGTTGCGGGCGTCGATCAGGTCGCGCTCGGCCTGTGCCAGCCGCTCCTGGGCCTCCAGCACATCGATGTTGGTGCGCTCGCCGCCCACCACGCTCTTGCGGGTGGCCTCGATCAGCACCGAGCTGCTCTCCACCGCCGATTGCAGCGCCGCAATACGGCTGGTGCTGTTGCGCTGCAGGGTGTGCTGGCGGTGCAGTTCGACCATCAGCTCGCCGGTGCGGGCCTCCAGATCGGCTTCCGCCTTGCTGAGCTGGGCGGCGGCCTGGCGTGCCTGGGCCGAAACCGAGCCACCGGCATAGATCGGCACCGTCAGCTCCAGACCCACGCTGCGGTTGCGGGTGGTCTGCTGGAAGGTGGCGGTGGTGTCGGACTGGGTCCGGCCGGTCGACATGACCAGATCGAGCTTGGGGTGGTGCCCGCCCTCGACCCGGCGCAGCTCCTGGCGTGCGACTTCAACCGCCTTGCGCAGGCTCTCGATCTCTCCGTTCGATTGGGTGGCGCGGTTGCGCCAGACGTCCAGCGCATCGGTGTCGGCATTGATGGCCCGACCGGCCACCTTCAGCCGGCCCACCCGCTGGACCGGCATGCCGATGATGGCCTCCAGCGCGGTGCGGGCGTTCTGGTCGGCATCGGTGGCCTCGATCAGACGGGCCTGGACCAACGCCCGCTTGGAGCCGGTTTCCAGCACGTCGGTGCGGGTGCCCTCCCCCTTCGTGAAACGTTGTTCGTTGGCGCGCAGCTGCTCGTCCAGCGCCTTGAGCTGCGCCTGCACCAGCTCGACCTGCTCCTGGGCCACCACCGCCTTGGCATAGGCCTCGAACACCCGGACGATCAGCTGCTGTTCCCGCGAGCGGAAGGCAGCGTCGCTGGCCGCGGTGCGGGCTTCACCCTGCGCCTTGGAGGCCCAGGCGTCGCGGCTGTAGAGGGGCTGGCGCAACTGCAGGCTGGTGCTGCTGCTGCTGAACTGGCCGCGGTCCTCGGTGTTGCCGCCGGCTGCCGTGACCTTGGCGTTGTTGCGGTTGTTGGTGCTGACCGCATTGATCACCGGCAGCACACGCGCCCGGCCGATGGCCTCGAACTCGCGCCCGGCATCGCGCTCGGCCACGGCGCCCTTGTAGGCCGGATCGTTCTTGCGGGCGGCTTCGTAGGCCTGCATCAGGTCCAGCGCCGGCCCGGCGGCGCGCGCGGCGCCGGTCATGAACAGGGCCAGCGCAAGGGTCAGACCCACCGTGAGTGCCGGCACTGCCATGCCCTGCACCTTCTTGTTCCATCCACCCTTGCGCATGCCGCCTCCCTCGCTTTTCTGCCAGTCTGTTGCTTTGAAATCGAACGCGATCGCGGTCATTCTTCGGTCAGCGCCATCTTGAAGTTGTCCTTGATGGGACGCAGCAGGTAGTTGGCCAGGGTGCGTTCGCCGGTCTTGACGAACAGCTCCACCGGCATGCCGGGACGCACCGGCAGCCTGGCCAGCTCGGCACGGCCTTCCGGCGTCACCTCGCCGCGCATGCGGTAGTACGGGGCACCGGTCTTCTCGTCGATCAGCTTGTCGGCCGACACCTGGGTCACCACGCCGGGAATGCGCGGGGTGGTGTTCTGGTTGAAGGCCGAGAAGATCAGCTCCACCGGCAGGCCGGGCTGCACCGAGTCCACCAGGTGCACCGGCACCTGACCTTCGACGATCAGCGGCTCATTGGCCGGCACCACGTCCATCATGCGGAAGCCGGGCGACACCACACCGCCCTCGGTGAAGATGCTGATGTCGGCCACGATGCCGTCCACCGGTGCCTTGACCACCGCATTGGCCAGCTCGTAATCCAGGCCTTGCAGCTGGTTGCGCAGGGCCTCGGCTTCTTTCTGCACTTCGGCCAGCTGGGTGCGGACTTCCATCTGGAACTCCTGGCTGCGCTGCAGGCGGCGCAGCTTGAGCTCGCTCATCTGGCGCTGACCGCGGGCGATGTTGCCCAGGTCTTCGGACATCGACGAGGCCAGCTGGGCATAGGTGCGCTCCAGGTCCAGCAGGCGGTTGCGCGGGACAAAACCGTCGCGGGCCAGTTCGCGCATGCCGTCGAGCTGTTCCTTCATGAACTTGAGCTGTTCCTGCTTGCCGGCGCGTGCTTCGGTCAGGCCCTGGTTGTAGGCCTCGATGCCGGCGATCTGCTCGTCCAGAGCGGCCAGCTCGGCCTGCAGAGAGAAGCGGCGCGAGGCGAACAGCTGTTGCTGGACCGAGATGGTGGCGGCCACGCGGTTGTCGCCCTTGGCGGCTTCGACATCGGCCGGGAAGGCGATGGACGACTTGTTGTCGCGCTCGGCCAGCAGCCGGGCCTCGGTGCTGCGGGCGGTGTGGTACTGCACCCGGATCACGGCGGCGTTGGCGCCGGCCTGCACGGCGTTCATGCGGACCAGCGGCTGACCGGCCTTCACCTCGTCACCGTCGCGCACCAGGATCGCTTCGACCGTGCCGCCGGTGAGGTGCTGCACCGCCTTCTTGTTGCCCGCCACTGTGACCGAACCGGTCACCGGCACGCCCTTGTCCAGCGGCGCCATGATGGCCCACAGCATGAAGCTGCCCAGGCCGGCCAGCACGATCCACCAGCCCAGCCGGGTGTGCTTGACCGAGTCGGTCTTCAGGGGCATGTAGTCGGACACGTCGAGGTCGACGTTGTAGACGGATTTCGGATTGGTGGTCATGGCGGACTCCGTGGATCAGGCGTTGTTTCGTGAGGGGATCAGGCGGCGGCCGATTCGGTCGGCTCTGGGGATGTCTTGGCTTCGGCAGCAGCCGCCGGCACCTTCCTGGCGCGGGGCTTGCGTGGTTTGGCAGCAGCTTCGGGCTGGTCGGACACGCTGGTTTCAGCGGCGGTGCGGGGCTTGCGAACGCGGGCCGGTTTGGCGGGCGGCTCCACGGCTGCAGTGGCGGGGGCAACGGCAGCCGCAGCAGGAGCCGTCTGAGGTGCTTGCGCAGCCTGAGGTGCTTGCGGGGCTTGTGCCCTGGCCAGCTGCGGCTGGGCCGCCTTGGCCAGTTCGGCCAGCACAGTACCGGTCGGGCCGAAGGCCTGTACCGTGCCCTGGCGCAGCAGCAGCAGGCGGGTGGTGACCTGCAGGATGCTGGTGCGGTGCGACACCACCACGATGGTGCGGCCGCGCTGGCGCAGTTGCTGGATGGCGGCCAGCAGGGCCTGCTCGCCGCTGTCGTCCAGGTTGGAGTTGGGCTCGTCCAGCACGATCAGCGACGGGTCGTCGTAGAGCGCGCGGGCCAGGCCGATGCGCTGCTTCTGGCCGCCGGAAAGGCCAGCACCACCGTCGCCCAGCACCGTGTCGTAGCCCTGCGGGAAGTGCAGGATCATGTCGTGCACTCCGGCCAGTTTGGCCGCGGTGATGACCTTGTCGGCATCGACCATGCCGAAGCGGGCGATGTTCTCGCTCACCGTGCCGGCGAACAGCTCGATGTCCTGCGGCAGGTAGCCCAGGTGGGGGCCGAGCTCATCCTTGTTCCACTGGTAAACGTCGGAGCCGTCCAGCCGCACCTTGCCGGCGGTGGCGGGCCACACGCCCACCAGCAGACGGGCCAGGGTGGACTTGCCCGAGCCGCTGGGGCCGATGACGCCCAGCACCTCGCCGGCCGGCAGCTGCAGGTTCACATTGCGCAGGGCCGGCAGCGCCGAGCCCGGGGGCATGGCAGTGACCGATTCCAGCGCAAGCTGGCCGTTCGGTCGGGGCAGTGCCATGCCGCGCACCCGCGGCGGGTTGTTGGTCAGCAGCTCGGCCAGGCGGCGGTAGGCGCTCTGGGTGGCCGACCAACCCTTCCAGATGTTGATGAGCTGGTCCACCGGGGCCAGTGCGCGCCCCATGAGGATGGAGCCCACGATCATCATCCCCGGGGTGATGCGGCCTTCCAGGGCCAGCAGTGCACCCAGACCCAGGATGAGCGACTGCAGCGTGATGCGGGCGAACTTGCTGAGGGCCGACACCATGCCCGACTTCTCGCTTGCCTCGCCCTGCAGCTTCAGGAAGCGGCGGTGCATGCGGTGCCAGCGGGTCATCAGGTTGGGCAGCATGCCCATGGCCTCGATCACCTCGGCGTTGCGCAGGTTGTTGGTGGCCAGGTTGCCCGAGGACACCGACAAGGCGTTGGCCTCGCCCAGCGGCTTGCGCGACACCACCTCGTTGGCCCAGGCCAGCGCAATCAGGACGGCCGTGCCGGCCACGGCGAAGGCGCCCAGCACCCAGTCGAACATGAAGATGACCGCCAGGTACACCGGGAACCAGGGCGCGTCGAAAAAGGCAAACAGGCCGTTGCCGGTGATGAACTGGCGCACCGTGGTCAGGTCATTCAGGGCCTGACCGGCGTTGCCGCCGGCGCGTTTGAGGTTCTGCTCGAACGAAGCGGTGTAGACCCGCTGGTTCAGCTTGAGGTCCAGCTGGGCTCCGACCCGGATCATCAGGAAGCTGCGGATCAGCTCCAGCCCGTGCATCAGGATGAAGGCGCCCACCACCATCAGCGTGAGCATCAGCAGCGTGGTCTGGTTGCCGCTGGCCAGCACCCGGTCATAGACCTGGAGCATGTACAGCGACGGCACCAGCATCATCAGGTTGATGATGGCGCTGAAGATGCCGACATTGCGGAAGGCCTGCCGGAACCCGCGCAGCGTCTGGCCGATTTCGTCATTGGGCAGACGGAATGCGGACCATCGGCTGTCGGTCGACCGGTTGCTCTGGGGCTGGGTGGAGGGCATGGCGATCCGCCTTGGAATGGAGTGGGAAGTTCTGCGGTATTCGGGGTGACCCCCACCGAAATACGGTAGGGGGTTCACTTAAGAATTACAGCAGGAAGTCCTCGACGGTCACCGTGGTGGATCGCACACCCACCAGGGTAATTTGGCCGCCGGTCATGGCGTTGCCGTTGGCGTCGACCCCGTCGGACACCGACACCTGGGTGATGGTGGTGCCGATGCCCTGGATGGACACCCGGCCTGCGAACTGGTCCGCTGCGATGCCGAAGGCCGACAGATCGATCAGGTCCTGACCGTCGGTGGGGTTGGCGTCGAAGCCATTGACGAAGTCGCTGCCGAAGTTGTTGCCGAAGACAAAGATGTCGTTGCCGGCCCCGCCGGTCAGGGAATCGTTGTCCAGGCCACCATCCAGGCGGTCGTTGCCGAGGCCACCGCTGAGCTCGTCGCTGCCGGCGCCACCCAGCAGGGTGTCGTCGCCGCCACCGCCCAGGATGTCGTCGGCACCGGTGCCGCCGGTGATCTGGTTGGCCAGCACGTTGCCGGTCAGGACCACCTCGGCATTGCCGCTGTTCACCAGGTTCTCCACGTTGGCAGCCAGCGTGTAGTTGGTGGTGCCGCTGTAGAGCACGGTGTCGATGCCAGCGTCGAGGGCTTCAATGGCGCGGTCGGTCGACACGTCCAGGCGGTAGGTGTCGTTGCCGGCACCGCCGGTGAGGATGTCGCTGCCGGCGCCACCGTCGAGCAGGTCGTTGCCGACACCGCCGGTGATGCGGTTCACCAGTTCGTTGCCGGTGCCGGTGAAGTTGCCGGTGCCGGTGTAGGTCAGGTTCTCCAGGTTGGCGCCCAGGGTGAAGGCGCTCATCGCGGTCTGCACCGTGTCGGTACCCTGCCCGGCCAGCTCGGTGATCGTGTCACCGGCATCCACGCCCATGTAGGTGTCGTTGCCGGCGCCACCGATCAGGGTGTCGTTGCCGGTGCCACCTTCCAGCGTGTCGTTGCCGGCACCGCCGTCGAGCAGGTCGTTGCCACCGTTGCCTTGCAGCACGTCGGCAGCGCCCAGACCGAAGATGCGGTCGGCCCGGCCGTCACCGATCAGGATGTCGGCGAAGTTGGTGCCGAAGATGTCGGCGGCCTGGGTCGTGACGGTCTGGTCGGCGAACCGCAGGGCCTCGAAGTTGAACAGCCGGTCGGTGCCGTCGTCGAAGCGCAGGTCCACGTTCGGGCGGGCATGCGTCACGGTGGCGGAGCCGTCTTCGTTCCAGACGATGTCGTACTCGGCGCGGGCACCGCGGAACACAGCGGTGTCGACGGCGGTGTTGTTGATGTCGCCGTCGAGAACCTCACGGATGATGAACAGCTGACCCGGGTTCAGGGTGCGGTCGAACATCAGGTTGTCCAGCGTGCGGCCGTTGTACATCGGCGTGGCCGCGGCGGCGTTCTGCGGGTCGACGCTGGCGGCGTAGACTTTGCCGCCCATGTCGTCGGTCCAGGCGATCAGGTTGCCCTGGGCGTCCTTGATGCCGATGCGGGCGTTGAGCCAACGGTCGCCGTCCAGCACGTCGTTGCCGGCGTTGCCCTGGATGGTGTCGCTGCCGCCACCGCCCAGGATCATGTCCGAGGCGGTGTCGAACAGGGTCCGGACCGTGCCGTTGGCATTGAGCTGGATGGCGGTCTCGTCGAACACGACGGCGGTGTGGGTCTTGCCCGCCACGGTGAAGGTGGCGCGACCCAGGTGGGCCACCAGCTCGTTCAGGCCGGCGATACGGTCCACACCTTCCTGCAGCAGCGCGTTGGAGTAGGACTCGAACTTGGCATTCGGGTCGAACTGAGCCGCCGCCTGGGTTTCTTCGTCGTAGGCGCCCACCACCACGTCGCGGCCGGTCAGCTTGTCGTTGTGGACCCAGCCCGAGAGGCCTTCCACCAGGTCGAAGCGGTCGCGCAGGATGTTGGCCTGCTGGTTCACGAAGATGGGGATGCCCAGGTCGGAGTCGGCGCCCTGCCCTTCGCCCTTGTGGATGGCCCAGTCGTAACCGGCCATGCCGTTGTTGCGCTGGATGCCCAGGCCCTGGAACATGATGTCGTCGCCCGACTCGGCGTCGTAGTCGTTGTCGTTGCCGCGGCCATTGAGCACGTCGTGGCCGATGATCGGGCTGTTGAAGAACAGCTCCGAGTTCTCGCCGGCCAGGGTGTCGAAGCGCTCGCCGCCTTCCAGCCAGTCGTCGCCCTCGTTGCCGGCCACCATGTTCAGGCCGTCGGAGGCCCGCACGAAGTCGTTGCCTTCACCGGCGGTGTAGGTCTTGCTGTCGACGCCGCCGAAGATGAAGTCGTTGCCGCTGCCGCCGAAGATCAGGTCCAGGCCGTTGCCGCCGTTGATGACATCGTTGCCGGCATCGCCGTGGATCACGTCGGCAGCACCCGAGTCGGTGCCGCTGTCCGTGAGGATGTCGTCGCCGTCGCCACCGAACAGGTGGTCCACGCCCTTGCCGCCCTCGATGGTGTCGTTGCCGCCCTTGCCCCAGACGGTGTCGTCGCCCTCGCCGGCAATGATCACGTTGTCCTTCTCGGTGCCGCCGATGACGATGTGGTCACCGCCCATGTAGCGCATGTTCTCGTCCACACCGTCGCCGTCCAGATCCTGGCGGATGACCAGGTTGCCGAACTGACCCAGGATCGGGTCGGCGTGGGTGGGGTCGGCGCCTTTCTGGATCGCCTTGTTCAGCTCCAGGATGTAGTCGGGCGTCAGGAACAGCGAGCTCGGCAGAGCGGTGGCGTTGGGGTTGCCCAGGTCGGTGTTGCGCATCACCAGCTCGGCGAACGAATCGGCCTCCAGCTGGTTGAGCAGGTTCATGCCCTGGGTGCGGCTCAGGTAGTAGAAACGGTCGCCGTCCTGCAGCTTCTCCATCTGCACTTCGAACACGAAGTTGAAGGTGGTGCCCAGCAGGCCGCTGAAGGCGATCTTCTTCTCGGCCAGGCCGCCGATCCAGAAGTCCACATTGTTCAGGCCACCCAGCGAACCGCCGGCGTAGACGCCCGCAGCGTTCAGGAAGTCGAGGCGGTCGGTCGGTGCGCCGGGGCCACCCATGACGATCTTGGTGGCGGCTTCACGCTTCTCTTCCACCGTGGTGGCGGCCAGGATGGTGGCGTGGGTGCCGTAGGCGGCGATGAAGTTGATGATCGACGCCGGGTTCTTGATGTTGATCGCGAAGTCGTACCAGCTGTCGTAGGGCTTGAGGATCGAGTCGTTGGTCTGCTCGTAGAACTGGCGGCGGGCTTCGTTGAGCGAAGGCACACCGGTGTCACGGCCACGGGCGATGTTGATGGCGCCCAGGTCCAGCGGCAGGCCGACCAGGTTGTTGCGCAGGGCCTCGGTCAGGAATTCGTCGATCTCGTTGCCCACCTGGCGGGTCATGCCGCGCAGGATGGCGCCGGCCGCCACGTCGGAGTCGCTGCCGCTGGCGGCGTATTCCACCGGGTTCAGGAAGGCGTCGATCAGGCCGATGTGGTCGGTGGCCTGGCCGTCGGCGGCAATGCGGTCCACCGACTCGTTCAGCATGGAGTGGCCGAAGCGGTACACCACGTGGGCGAACTCGGCCATGATGGCCGGGTCGATGTCGACCGTGTTGGAGAACAGGAAGGGGTCGACGTCCGGCGACACCAGGCGGGCGAACTCTTCGAACACCAGGTGCTGATAGACCATTTCGGTGCTGAAGCGGGCGGCCTGGAACAGGCGCTCACCGTCCCACACCAGACCGGCCATGCTGGTCGGCACAGCGGTCACATCGACGTGCAGCCACTGGTTGATGAAGGCCAGGTCGTTGCTCTTGAGGATCTCTTCCTTGATCTGGTCGACACGGTTGTTGTGCTCGCTGTGGAACACATGGTGCACGGCGGTCAGGCCGATGTTTTCGTTGCCACGGCCGTCACCGACGACGTAGTGGGCGTCGAGCAGCTCGTTGTCGTACTCAGTGTTCTGGCCACGGTTGTTGACGGAGACAGCGTTGCCGGCTTCAGTGTCGGTATCGGCCGTGGTGATGGCCGACGGCGTGGCGTTGTGGGCGATGTCGTTCAGGAAGGCACGGCCGGCGCTGATCGCCTGCGATGCCGCCACCGGGGCTTCAGCGGTGCCGCTGACCAGGGTCAGGCCCTGCACGGTACCGCGCTGGTCGGTGGCGGGATCGACCGTGGTGACCAGCTGGGCGTAGCCGTTGGCGCCGGTGATCAGGTTGCCGTACAGGTCGGCCGCCACCAGCGGCACGCGCAGCACGTCCAGGTCGGTCAGCTCGATGCCCAGCATGGTCTTGGCCTGTGCCTTGATGTCGGCCCAGGTCGGCGGGCCGCCGTTCTGGCCTTCCAGCATGTGGCCGGTGGCCACGGTCTTGAAGCCGGTGGAGCTGGTGGGGTCCACCACGCGCACGTATTCGCGCAGGAACACCTGATGCGACTCGTGCGAGGTGTAGACCTGGTTCAGGTCGATCCAGGGGGTGGTTTCGTTGGAATGCTCGCGGATGTCGTCCGCGGTGCCCAGCACGCCGTCGGCGCCCGGCTGGTTGGTGGCGCGGGTCAGCACCATGAAGTTGGTCGGGCTGCCCGGCACGTACAGCGGATCGTCCGGCTGCAGGGGAACATAGACCGTGCCGCTGCCGCCTTTGGTGGTGAGGTCCAGGCCGTGGTCGAAGAACTGGCCGAACAGGGTCAGGAAGCTGTTGTACGGGGCGGTGTCACCCAGGTCGGGCATGACGTTGGGGATGAGGATCGGCGCCTCGTCGCTGAACACGGTGTTGTTCTGCACCACGTCGAAGTCCAGGCCCAGCTGGCCCGGCAGGGCTGCGAAGGCGGCTTCGGCACTGGTCACTTCGGCTTGCGCGGCCTGCAGCTCGGCTGCGCTGCCGCTGCTGTTGGCCTGCGCGGTCTGCAGAGCGGTCTGGGCCGCGGTGGCGGCCGCAGCGGCATCGGCCGAGGTTTCGGCCAGGGCGGCGGCCTCGGCCTGGGCCTGGGTGGCGGCGGTCTGGGCTGCGCTGTTTTCGGCCTGGGCCGTGGCCAGGTCGGCCGTGGCATCGGCCAGCTCGGCGTTGGCAGCCTGCTCGGCCAGCAGGGCGGCATTCAGGGCGGTGTCTGCAGCGACCACGGCGGCCTGGGCGCTGCTCAACTCGACGAAGGCCACCTCGGCGGCGGAGGCGGCGCTGGAGAACAGGGCCAGCTTTTCCAGACGCAGCAGGTCGGCAGCGTCGAAGGCGGCCTGCAGGAAATCGATGTGGCCCTGGTAAGCAGCAGCCTGCTCAGGGGTCATCGTGCTCTGGTTGGCCTTGGCGGCGGTCAGGTCGGCCTTCTTGGCGTTGGCGTGCAGGGCGGCATCGACATAAGCCTCCAGGGCGGTCGTGCGGTCGGCCACGGCGGCGGCGTAAGCGGCCTGCTTCGGGGCCACGGCGGCCAGTGCGGCCTGCTTGGCGGCGAAGGCGGCGTCGGTGGTGGCATCGGCGGCCGCGTCTGCGGTCTGGGCAGCGGCCAGGCGCTGCTGGGCGGCGGTCAGGTCGCCCGCCTCGGCGGTGGCGGTCTGGGTCAGGGTGTTGGCCGTGGCCTGGGCGGTGGCCGCTGCCTGTGCCGCCTGGGCTGCCTCGGCGGCGGCCGCCGTGGCAGCGGCCTGCAGCGCGGGAATGTCGGCGGTGCTGCCGCTGGCGGCCTGCAGGGCGGCCAGGTCGGCTTTGGCATCGATGACGGCCTGGCGGGCGTCGATGTATTTCTGCGCGTCACCGTACGGGTCGGTCGAGCCCAGAGCGGTGAAGGCCGCCACCAGGGCGGCCGGGTTGTTGTCGGTCTGGTCCGAAATCAGGTTGCTGATGATGCGCGGCTGCGAGTCATAGACGCTGCCGGCGGTCTGGGCATACGACGTCGGCGTGGTGGACGGCGTGCCGCCCGGGCGGGTCGGTGCCAGCTCGGCCACATCGAAGTCCGGGTTCAGCAGGCGCGGCATGATCTGGTCCGACGAGCCGTACATGGTGTTGACCAGGTTGTTGTACTGGCCGCTCACCGTCCGCAGACCGAACGGCACCAGGTTGCCCAGGGGGTTGCCCTGTGCATCGGTCAGCGCGCCGTAGTTGGAATCCACATGCCGCTCGGCGATCTGGATGTGCGAGAGGATGCGGGTGATGTCGTCGAGGTTCAGATAGAAGGACATGGCGGGCTCCTGGGTAAATGGGGGCACTGGCTGGACGGACGCGAAGGGGGTTTATGTGTCCATTTGTTTCGCGTTGAGTCGCAGTGTCCGTACTACTCAAGGACTACTCAATACCCAGATTTGTTACCTAATGAATACTCAAAAGCCGCTTCTTGAGGTCACGTTTTACACATCTTGATACAAGCTCAAAAAAAGATTCCTGAGGAAAATCAACGGCTAATAGCAGGCACTTGATGCAGACTATGGGATTACATTTCTGCTTGTATCTTTTGTAACGTTGTGTAATTGCACTACCACCCAGGTACTACCCGGACCAAAAAAAAGAGGGCCCGAAGGCCCTCTGATGTAACAAGAAGCATGAATTTCAACCGCTCAGCGATGGCAGGGCCAGGGGCACCGTGAGTACGACCCGGGTACCGTGCCCCGGATCGGCCGCCAGCCGCAGCCGGCCACCGATGCCGACCGCCCGCCGGCGCATGCCGCTCACGCCCTTGCCGCGCAGCACCGCCCGGGTCGAGGCGAAACCGCAACCGTCATCCCGCACCTCCAGCAGGAGCGCCCTCGCCTCTTCGTCAAAACGGCACATCAGCTCGATGCGGCTGGCCCCGGCGTGCTTGATGGCGTTGGCCAGCGCCTCGTGGGCAATCCGCAGCACCTCATGCCGCACCTCGCCGCGCACCTCTTCCAGCGGGCCGTCGAAATCGACCCGCCAGGCCAGCTCGATGCCCATGCGCTCCAGCGTCGGCCGCAGGCGAAAACGCAGCTGACCCAGACCGTCGATGACCGACTCGTCGGCCGAGTCCATCACGTCCACGACGTTCTTGACCTCGAACAGGCACTCCTCCAGAGCGCGGGCCAATGCCTGGTGGTCCGGGTGGCTGCGATCCAGGCCGGACAGGATGTTGACCAGATGCGCCCCCACCCCATCGTGCAGCTCGCGGGCCAGGCGCTTGCGTTCCTGATCGACACGCTGGTCCGACACCGCCGCCGGCTCGGGCGTTGGCGCCGCCACCGGCAGGCGCACCCGCTCGGTCACCAGCAGCCACAACATGAACATGCAGACACCCAGCATGCTGTGCGTCAGGCCGATGCGCAGCAGGGTCAGGTCGGGCAGCAGCAGATCGTTCAGTGCCACACCCAGCGCAATCAGCCCCACCACCAGCACCAGACCGCCCGCCAGCTCGAACTGCCGGAACACGTGCCGCACCAGAAGCCCGTACAGCAGACCCAGCAACAGCGCATTGGCGATGCGCCAGGCAGCCAGGCAGTTGTCGTGGACGCTCGGGTCCACCAGCCCCAGCAACGCCAGCAGCACACCCAGCAGGCACTGCCCGACCGCCAGACCCGATGAGCCCGGCAGCGGCACCCGGGTGGACTGCAGCAGGAACAGGCAGCTGGCCAGCAGCATGAGCTGGTAGCCGGCGGCGTTCAGCACCCGGGCCACGATGGGTTGTTCGGGCAACCACCAGCGCACCAGCAGGCTGAAGGCCAGCACCACCAGCAGCAAGGCAGCGAAGGTGCGGTCGACGGCGCCGTTGCGGGTCGGCGGCTGCGGCGGGCTCACCACCCACCGCCCCAGGCCCTGCGTGAACGCACCCACCGACAGCGCAGCGATCACGATGACCGCCAGTGCAACGTCGAGCACCACCTCTTCCAGCATCCCCTCCGTCACGTTCCAGCGCCAGTGCAGCACGCGGGCGACGGCCATGGTGACCAGCAGCCCGGTGAGCGCCAGCAGCCAGATGTGCGGGCCTGGCCAGGGTCCCCGGTGGACCGTGGACAGCAGCGGCAGTTTCAAAGCAGCCCGCGTTCCATGGCCCGCCCGACCGCCTGCGCCCGCGAGCGCACCTGGAGCTTGCGGTTGATGTTGCGGATGTGCGCGTTGACGGTCAGCGCGCTGATGGCCAGGCGTTCGCCGATTTCCGGGTTGGTGTAGCCGGCGGCCACCATCTTCAGAACCTCGCGCTCACGGTCCGACAGCGACTCGCAGGCGGTCCGGGGGGCCGCAGCCGCACCGACCGGACGGGCATCGAGCCGCTGGATCAGACGCCGGGCCAGCGCCGGCGTGATGGCCGCACCACCATTGACCACCTGCAGCACCGCCTGGGCAAAGTTGCCGAAGCAGTCGTGCTTGAGCAAATAGCCCATGGCCCCGAGCTCGAAGGCGTGCAGGGCGTGCTGGTCATCGGCCAGTGCCGAGATGACGACCACTTCCACCAGCGGATTTTTCTGCCGCACCTGCTCGATCAGACTGAAGCCGCTGCCGTCGCCCAGGTTCAGGTCGACCAGCAGCACATCGAATGGCTGGCGCCCCGCCATGGCGCGTGCTTCGCGCAGGCTCTGCGCCTGTCCCACCAGCTCGATGCGGGGATCGGCCAGCAGTTCGCCGGCCACCACCCGGCGCAGGTGGGCGTCATCGTCGACCAGCAGCACGCGCACCGGCTGACCGGCCTGACCGACCAGATGGCCCGGCCAGGGCGCACCTTCCCGAGGGGCCGGGCGGGCGACGGCGGCTTCAACAGTGGCGGACATGGAGATCTCCTCGTGTGGGTGATGCATTGGGGATGGCAGGATGGCCGGCCTCATGCATACCTTGTGACTAACAAACGGCTTCTTTTGGGCGTCAGGCGATAGTTTATTGATACCCTGGGCCGCATTTTGCAGAGATTTGTTTCAACCGGATTGCAAAGTTACAGGTAGTAACTAGTACAGCATTTAGACCTACTCGCTATCAACCCAGGAGCATTGCATTCAGGCCACTCAAGGTGAATAGGTACTCCAGTATCAATCAGACACACCTGAAACTACGCCGAACGAACTACGCGACTGCAACGATTGGAAACATTTGAACAAAATCTCACACTTCATCCCAGGCCAGTCAGCAAGGTTCCCGAAACAAAAACACCGGTGAACAGCGCTGACAGGTCTGCCGGACGGGCATGGTGCCCGACCCGGTCCCTGACCAGACCAACCCAGGAGTCCACCATGAAAAAGCTTGCCATCATCGCCCTCGCCCTGACCGCTACCGCCGCCTTCGCTGACCGCGGTGGCTACGAGCCCCGTTCCAGCGGCCCGCAGATCAACGATCCGTCCATCCAGGCCACCGTGCTGCTGAACACCGCCGTGATCAACGCTGCCTCCTACGGCGGCGAAGCCGTGCAGAACATCGCCACCAACGCCGGCAACGTCGAAGTGGACGGCGCCCAGCTGCAACTGGTCGGTGCCAAGAACAGCCTGATCATGAACGCTGCTCTGGGTGGCGAAGCCCGCCAGAACCTGGCTTCGAACGTCGGCGAAGTCGAAATCAACGCCATGTCGATCCAGGCCGTCGTGGCCGCCAACTCGGCCATCATCAACAAGGCTGGCTACCGCAGCCTGGCCGTGCAGAACATCTCCACCAACACCAGCTGCTCGACCTGCGACTGAGACTGACTGGACTCCGGCCGTACAGGGTGATCCCCTGTACGCCGGAACCCGGCACCGGCCGGGGCCCTTGTGAACACAGCCTGGAGACAGCCATGATCCCAGCCCCGACCCGCCTGATGACAGGCACCCCCCATTCCTCACGCGACCTCCGCTGGCTGGTCGCGTTGTTCTTGCTGGCCTTGCCGGCCCTGTGGCTGTCGCCCGCGCGCGCGCAGTCCGCGCCCGGCGAAGACCCGCTGGTGCTGACCAAGAAGGTCACGCCCAATGGTCTGCCTCTCAACAACCAGCCCAAGTCCACCGGTCTGGACAAATCCACCGAACTGCCCGCCTGGATGCGGGCCAAGGTGTCGCGCTACACCGCCAAAGCCATGTCGGCCAACACCGACGGCATCTACACCGACGCCGATGTGGTGACCACCGCCACCAACGACGGCTTCCGGCGCACCTGCACGCAAGAGATTGCCACCCAGACCACCGGCGCCGCCTTCAACCGCTACGGCCCGCAAGCCCAGGAACAGATCGTCGTCCTGCGCGGTGACCTGGTGAACATCTGCAACTGAGCCCCGCCATGACCGCCCTTGCCCAGCCTTCCCTGCCCGCCCGCGCCCCGCGTACCGCCGCGCGCCACCCCTTGCGCCGCTGGCTCGGCATGGCCGGCCTGTCCACCGTGATCGTGCTGGCCGGCTGCGCCACCCCCATGGACGCGCGCAAGGACGCCCAGTACCAGAGCTATGGCAACGCGGCCTCGCGGCCCACGGTGCGCCCGGTGCGCTCGGTCTCCAGCTTCTCGGACTCGCTGATGTGCATGGACCAGATGCTGCGCGAGGCCAACATCACCACGACGCTGGTCACCAGCAAGCTGATTCCCGACGCCTCGCTGCGGGTGCCGGTGGCCACGAAAGAGATGATCATCACGGCGCTCTCGCAGATGTCGCGCCTGAGCAATGCCTTCCGGTATGTGGACTACGAGGTCGACATCGCCCGCCAGGACACGGTGCAGAACCTGACCACCATCCTGCTCAACAACAACCAGATCCAGCTGCAGCGACCCTCGCTCTACATCTCGGGCGCGGTCGCCTTCGTCGACCAGAACGTGCTGAGCAACCGGTTCGACGCCGGCACCTCGGCCTCGCGCCTGGAAACCGGCTATAGCCGCGACCGCAACGTCACCGTGGTGGGCCTGGAGCTGCACCTGGGCGATTTCCGCTCGCGCACGCTCATTCCGGGCATGGACTCGGCCAACGAGGTGATCATCGGCACCGGCGGTCAGGGCCTGGACGTGGCCGGCCGCATCGGCGACTACGGCCTGCAGTTCAACGTCGGCCGCGACTACGCGCAGGGCACCGGCGCCGCCATCCGCACGCTGGTCGAACTGGCCATGATCGAACTGGTCGGCAAATGGGCCCGCGTGCCCTACTGGCAATGCCTGACCCTGGAACAGAACCACCCCGATTTCCAGCGCCAGCTGCGCGACTGGTACGACGAAGGCGGCGACAAGGTGCACCAGGGCCTGGTGCGCCGTTCGCTGGTGGCCAAGGGCTACCTGCCGGGCGGTGAAGCGACCCCGCCGGTGAACAGCCTCGCCTTCCGCCGCGCCCTGGCCCGTTTCCAGGCCGACAACCGCATGGTCGTCACCGGCACGGTGAATTTCCCCACCTACGAGCGGGTGCTGCGCGATTTCGTGGCGCTCGATGCCAACGGCCAGCTGACCCGTTACGGCTGGATGAGCCAGGACCCGACCCCGGTGCAGCCGCTGGACGACCCCGAGCTGCCAATTCCTTCTTCCGGCCTGGCCTTTGGCGCCCGCACCCCGGCCCGCACCATCGACCTGCAGATCGAAAACGTGCTGCTCGGCCGCTCGGTGTTCGAGGTGGGTGAGCAGGTGTTCCTGTCGGCCACCGTGTCGCAGGCGTCGCACATGGCCTGCTACCTGTCGGACTCCGGCGGCAACGTGATGCGGCTGATCCCCAACCCTATCGCCACCCAGGCCGTGGTGCCCGGCAACCAGGCGGTGCGCATTCCCGACTGGATGAGCCCGAACCCCGGTTTCGTGCTGGCCACCACCGCTCCCGGCCAGGAAGGCGTGCTCTGCGCCGCCACCGGCGAAGATGTGACCGCCAAGCTGCCCGCCCCGCTGCAAGGTGCCGCCCTGCGGCCGATGCCGGAGTTCCGCGGACTGGACGCCGTGGCCAAGGCCTACACCGATGCCGTCGGCGCCGATGCGGTCAGCCTGGGCCGTGTGAACTGGACCGTCGGCCCGCGCCGTCCGGCGGCCGCTGCAGCGCCGGCCCCCGCACCGGCCCCGGCAGCTCAGGCCCCTGCAGCCTCGGCTGCACCCGCAGCACCTGCAACACCCGCGCGATGACCCAGCCTGCGCTGCCCCGCAAGCGCTCCATGGCACTGCTGACCCTCCTGCTGGTCGCGCTGGCCTCGGGCAGCGGAGCGGCGCTGGCCCAGACCCGGGCCACCGGTGCCCCGGTCTTTGACCCGGCCCCGGTCAGCGAACCCGCGCTGGCCAGTCAGTTGCCAGGCCTGCGCCCTGAGCTGGGCACCGAACTGGCCCGCCTGCAGACACAGGCCTCGCAGCCACTGGCCAGCCTGCGCGGCAAGGCCCGCACCGACGCGGCCGAAGCCGCCTGGCTGCTGGGCCTGCTCTCCCTCCATGGCGCCTCGGTGGCGCGCGACGACACCCAGGCGCGTTTCTGGTTCGAACGTGCGCAGCAGCTGGGCGCCCGCCTGGCACCGGCCGGCGTGGCCTGGTGTGCCATCGACGGCTGCGGCGCCACGCCTGACGCAGCACAGGCCCGCCAGGCATTGGCCAGCCTGCGCCGCACCGATGCCGCCCGCGCGGCCCATCTGGAATGGCTGCAACGCCAGCGTGCCCCGGTGCTGGACGGCTCGGCCGGCGCGCAGGCCGAAGCCGCTGCCCGCGAGCTGCTGCAACGCGCCGCCCGGGGCGGCAACCCGCACGCCCGGCTCGAACTCGCGCTGGAACAGGCCAGCGGCGGCCGCGAACGTGAAGCACTGGCCGGTCTGAAGGGACTGGCGCCTTCACTGCCCGCCGCCGCGGCCAATGCGCGCCTGCTGGAAGATCGCCTTCGGGCCGGCCCGGCCCCGATGGTCCCGGCCGATCCAGCGCCGCCCGGCAACGGCGTCACGCTGCTCGGCATGGACAACACCATCGTGCTGCCGGGCCGTCCGGTCGGTGCCGACGAAGCCTATGCCCTGGCACGCCGCTTTCACCAGGGCAACGGCGTGCCGGCCAACTACACCGAAGCCATCCGGCTGTACCGACAGGCCGAGGCCCAGGGCAACACGGCGGCCCGCCAGATGCTGGCCCTCATCTACTCCCGTCCCACCGCCGACGGCCAGGTCGACTTCACCTGGATGCGCCAGCTCAGCCAGATCGAACCCGGCACCGCGGGCGTGGGCACCTCGCGCGCAGCCGCTGCCAGCCCATGGCAGCGGGAGCCCACGCCCCTGAGCGATCTGGTGCCGCCGCGCTGGCGCGGGCAGATCACCGGCCCCTGAACAAGCCTTCGATTTCGGTTGACTCAGATCCCATCACGGTTTCGCGATGTGAAACCCTGCCTCTCGGTCAAGCTTCATTGACCGACCAGGCACCATGGACAGATACTTTTGGATTACTTTTGAATCCATTGAAAGCTGTTCATGCACCCCAGCAGGTCCTTGCTCCTGATCTCCGTGCTTCTGTGTTCCGCCGCCCGGGCCGACCTCCCGCTCGCTGTCGAGAACCTGCTCACGGACAAAGGTCAGCTCAGGGCTGACATTGCAGTCAGCTACGCCAACCTCGAACGGCAACACCTGGTGGCAGGTGACCCGATCACGGTTCAAACCGGACCAGCCACCTTCGTGACGCTGCCCACGAGGGTGGGTGAGGAACTCACCAACAGCGACACGACCGTGCTGACGGCGGGCCTCCGGTACGGGATCAGCCAGAGCGTCGAGATCTACACACGCGCCAGCGCCATGGCGACTCGCCAGCGCGGCAGCTTTCAAGGTGCATCGAGCACCCACTCAGATTCGGGCGTTGTAGACGCATGGGCAGGGGTGAATGTGCAGATAAAGCCGGACAACCAGACACCTGCGCTTCTGGGTTTCGCCGAGTTGGCCCTCCATGAGCAGCAACAACACAGCGCCGTCGCATTCCGGTCAGCTCTCCTCGGCCTGACCACCTACAAAGCCGTCGACCCCGTGGTGCTTTCCCTGACAGCCGCCTACCGGATGAACCGGACCCGCACCGATGGCAGCACCGAACTCAAGCCCGGCAATCTGTTGCTGCTCAACCCGGGGGTGGCATTTGCGGCCAATGACCGCATCACCCTGTCCACGGGTTTTCAGTGGACACGACGCCTGGCGGACCGCATCGACGGCCTCGCTCGAGGCTTCAACAGGACATCCACCGACATCCTGATGGGGGTGGGCTACGGACTGGACAAGGGCAGCTCCGTGAATACCTCCATGAAATTCAACGCATCGGGCCGCAGCGGAGCGGAGTTTCGCGTGAACTGGATTCACACCTTTTGACTGCCAAGGTCTGAGGAAGCCAGGCTACCTCGGCAGAAATCAGGCAAACAGCGCTTTGCCCGATCGATCTCGCGGCGGACATGAATGCATGTTGCCAACAGAAGTGTCTCAGAACCAGTTTGAGACTTTTTCCCATCAACAAGGAACCCAAGTGATCAATTCGAAACTGCCGACCGTCCTGCTGGCATTGTTGGCAGGCCTGTCCACCACGGCCACGCCTGCAACAGAACTGAATCCGGCATCTCACGGCAATCCGATGGTCGAGTTCAGCCAGGCTGAAACCCATCAAATCTTCGATCAAACTGCATCCAAGACCGAAATTGCGATTCTGTCCCCACAGGAAATGAAGGACACGGAAGGAGCATGGTTGTGGAACACGATCGCATGGACAGCGGGTGGCGGAGCATTGGGAGCAACCACCTATCTGTGGACAACGCCGCAATCCCAATGGTCGTGGGGGGGAGCCGGGACAGCTTTTGGAAGCGGTGCAACGGCGGGCTTCTACAGCTCCACGATTCCTTTGGCAGCATTCGGCGCCGTGGGCTCATACACACTGGGCACAGTGGGCGCCGCCGGTTGGTATAGATAAGACGATTGAAATCCAGGGGGCCTGATCAAACTGCATCACACCTCCTGGCACCAGGAGCCTGTCCGTGGAAAATCTGCAGGTATTTTTTCTCCCTTTTCTTATCTGTGCATCGATCTTTCTGGTTGGCGGAATAGGAAAACGGTGTGCTGCAAGAAATGGGCATAGATGGAGCCATGGACTGTCGGCATTCCTGGTTTCTGCCTCACTCGGCATCATTCATCACCTGCTGGCAGAGACAGCATCAGTGGCAACTATCGTTGTGACCTCCCTGGGGATGGGATTCACGGGGCTGGCAGCTTTCGTGTATTTCTACTGGCTGGCCAAAAAATCCGTCTGAGCGACAGCACCAGACCAACGATTTGGCGGCAGCTTGAAGAATGGATGCAGATGAATATTTGTCGATCGCTACAGCTTTCGATCATCGATTCCTTTGACGATGAAACAGGAGCTTCGGCGAACCATGAAATTCAACTCTGCCATCAAGACAGTATTGAGTTGCTCGACCTTGCTTGCAGCCGTCAGCGCGACGACCACTGCCGTGGCAGACAGCGAGCGGAGAACATCCGCTGAAACCGACCGGAATCGGTACCGTTCGGAGATACCGACAATGTCAGGGCCCGTCCCGGTCAGGGTCAGACCATGGAAAACCCTCAAAGATGCACGTGTCGTGAAGCAGGCGCTGGACTTCTCCTGCGGTGCAGCTTCATTGGCCACCTTGCTGAATGGCCATTACGCCCAGAACGTGACCGAAGCCGATCTGCTCAAGGCGATGGACAAGGGCGACGGACGTGCCAGCTTTGCAGACATGGCCCGGGCCCTGCCGCAATTTGGCTTCAAGGCACAAGGATTCGCAGCCACCTGGGAGCAGCTCACCCGTCTCAAGGTGCCGGTGATCCTGTATGTAAAGCACCGCGCCAATGACCATTTCACCGTGCTGCGAGGAATAGACGCAGATACGGTCTGGCTGGCCGACCCGTCGCTGGGCAACCGTACTTACAGTCGGGCGCAGTTTCTGAAGATGTGGGAGACACGAACCGGCAACGTGGATGGTCTCGCGGGCAAGTTTCTGGCCGTGCTGCCAGTGAACAGCCAGTCGCCTGGGGAATCCGACTTTTTCTCCCGAACGCCCATCCGTCAGACCAAGGGGGCAGTCAGCGATCTTGTCCACCAGAGCTGGCGGCCTTGAAGCACATCCACACACGGTGGCCACCGATCCGAACTGGCAGCGCCTGCTTCAAGCAACAAGCAACGGTTGGCGCTTTCCGATCTTTCGACCAGCCTGAGTGCTGGCATGGCGCGGCTCAGCCCTTGCGCAACGCCGCCCGCAGCTGCGCGCCGATCTCGGGCCGCTCCAGGAACGGATCGACCGGGTTGGTGGCGTTGACGATGCCTTCCATGCGCGCGCGGACATTCCCCAGCGCGCGCGGGTGGCTGAAGATGTAGAAACGGTCGGCCTCGATGGCGTCGAACACCATGGCCGCCACCTCCGCCGCCGTGACCTTGCCCGAGCTCACCGCCTTGTCGCTCATGGCCTGACCGATCAGCTGGCTGCGGGTGGGCTTTTCGGTGGCCATGTCGCCCGGCCGGTTGCGGTGGCTCTGGCTGATGCCGGTGGGCACGAAGTACGGGCACAGCACGCTGGCGCTGACCTGGTCCGACACCAGCCGCAGGTCCTGGTAGAGGGTTTCGGTCAGGCTGACCACCGCGTGCTTGCTCACGTTGTAGATGCCCATGTTGGGCGGTGTCAGCAGGCCGGCCATGCTGGCGGTGTTGACGATGTGCCCACGCCAGGCCGGGTCGGCCTCGGCCGCGGCCAGCATGTGCGGGGTGAACAGCCGCACGCCGTGGATCACGCCCCACAGGTTCACGCCCAGCACCCATTCCCAGTCGCGCACCGAGTTTTCCCAAACCAGACCGCCCGAGCCGACGCCGGCGTTGTTGAAGACGAAGTGCGGTGCGCCGAAACGCTGCACCACCTCAAGGGCCAGCGCCTCCATCTCGGCGGCACTCGACACATCGACCCGGCGCGCCATGACCTCGGCACCGGCGGCGGTGAGTTCGGCGGCGGCGCGGTCGAGTGCGTCCTGCTGCACGTCCACCAGCACCAGCTTCATGCCGCGCCGGGCGCCGATGCGGGCGCATTCAAGTCCGAAGCCGGAGCCGGCGCCGGTGAGCACGGCGGTGCGGCCGGCAAAGTCCTGGATCATGGGGTGTCTCCTTCGGGGTGGGGGGTGTCAGGGGCGCAGCATCTCGACATGGTCGATGCCGTCTTCGTCGTAGATCGGGCCGGCGGTCTCGAAACCGTGGCGCCGGTAAAAACCTTGCAGGTGCGCCTGCGCACCGATGCGGATCGGCTGCACGCCCCAGAGCGACTGCAGCACCTGCACCGCCTGCGCCATCAGGGTGTGGCCGACGCCGGTGCCCCGCAGGGCCGGGTCGCTCACCACCCGGCCGATGCTGGCCTCGGCGAACTTCAGGCCGGCCGGCACCAGGCGCGCATAGGCCCGAAGCACCGGTGTGCCACCCGGCGGGACGCGCTGCTCGCCCAGCAGGTGCATGCAGTCGGCATCGGCCCCGTCCATGTCCTGGAAGACGCAACGCTGCTCCACCACAAACACCTCGCTGCGCAGCCGCAGCATGGCGTAGAGCGTGGCCGGCTGCAGGGCACCGAACGGCAGGCAGCGCCAGCGCAACGCAACGGAATCGGTGCGGCTCAAGCCTTCACTTCCTTCAGCGAGAAGCCCACCCGGGGGAAGTGCACATGCACCGTGCCGGCGCGCTCGTCGGTGCGCTCCAGCGTGTAACGGGTGCGGGTGGCGGCGCGCAGGATGCCCTCGGTGGGTTCGGTGCCGAAGGCCTCGGGCGCCACCGTCACGCGGGTGCCCAGGGCCATGCCGTGGTCGTCCTGGAAGGCTTCGTCGGTCAGGGCGGCGGGCTGGCTGGCCCGGGCCAGCGCGATGGCATCGGCCGAGCCCAGGGTCTCGGGGCGGCCATGGCCGATGGCGGCCAGGCGGTCCATCCATTCCAGCACGTCGGGGGTGGCGTCCAGCACGCCGGCCATGGCCGGGTTCACCACCCGGCTGAACCACAACGGGTGGTAGGCGGCGAAGTCGGCGATGCAGGGGGTCGAGCCCAGCAGGAAGGGCTGGTCGTCCAGCATGCTGGAGAGCCGGCGCAGGTAGCTGCGGTAGGCCGAGGTGGCGTCGCTCGGACGCAGCACGGTCATGTTGGTGCGCATGGCGCCCCGGTCGGCGGCGAAGGCGGCTGCGGCCTCCGGCGGCTGGCCGGCGAACAGCGCGGCCGCGCCCTTGGGGCTGAGGTTGTGGCCCATGGCGGCCCAGAACAGCGTGCCGTCGGCCCACTGGGCCAGCACGCGCGACAGGCCGCGGGCATGGGCCGGATACAGCGGCGGCTCCGGCTGGCGGTGGTCCAGCACCTCGGCGATCAGGGCGCTGTCGCAGTAGATGTCGGCGCCGATCTGCAGGAAGGGGGTGCGGCGGTAGCCGCCGGTGAGGGCCAGCACGTCCGGCTTGGGCATGATGCGCGGGATGTGCACGCTCTTCCAGGCAAGGCCCTTGTGGCCGAGGATCAGCCGCACCTTCTCGGAAAACGGCGACGTGGGGTAGTGGTGCAGGATCAGGTCGGACATGGGGGTCTCCAGCTCGTGGTCAGTGGGGGCGGGCCCGGTCGATGATGGCATCGAAGGCGGTGGCGGCGTTCAGGGAACCGAAGCTGTAGCCCCAGTGGCCGCCGATGCGCGAATCGCAGAAGGCCGCGAACACCGCCAGCGGTGCGGTGCGGGCCAGCAGGGCGGCCTGGACCGCCAGCGCCACGTCCTGGGCCAGACGGCGGGCTTCCATTTCGGTGGCCATCTCTTCCACCCGCAGCGGCAGCTGCGCGGCCAGCCGGTCCAGCGCGGGATGCATGCCCTTGGCCGGGGCCAGCTCCTGCGCCAGGGCGGCGGCCGCATCGGCCTTGCGCAAAGCCCGCAGCAGGTCCAGCGCCATGATGTTGCCGGCACCTTCCCAGATGGAGTTCAGCGGCATCTCCCGGTAGATGCGGGCCATGACGCCTTCGCCGCCCTCCTCCACATAGCCGTTGCCGCCGAGGCATTCCATGGCCTCCTGCGCAAAATGGCTGCCCCGCTTGCAGACCCAGAACTTGGCCACCGGCGTGAGCAGGCGCGACATGACCTGCTCGTGCGGATCGTCCGGCCGGTCGAAGCTGTGGGCCAGCCGCAGGGCCAGCGCGGTGGCCGCTTCCGACTCCAGCGCCAGGTCGGCCAGCACGTTCTTCATCAGCGGCTGATCGATCAGGTATTTGCCGAAGGCCTTGCGCTGGGTGGTGTGGTGCAGCGCCAGGCTGAGCGCCTGGCGCATCAGGCCGGCGGTGCCCAGGGCGCAATCGAGCCGGGTCAGCGTGCCCATGGCCAGGATCTGCGGAATGCCCCGCCCCTCCTCGCCCACCAGCCAGGCGCAGGCGCTGTGGAACTCCACCTCGGAACTCGCGTTGGCCTGGTTGCCCAGCTTGTCCTTCAGGCGCTGGATGTGCAGTGCGTTCAGGCCGCCACCGGCACAGTCGGGCAGCACGCGCGGCAGGAAAAAGCAGGACAGCCCGCCCGGCGTCTGGGCCAGCACCAGAAAGGCATCGCACATGGGAGCCGAAAAGAACCACTTGTGCCCGGTGATGCGCCAGCGGGAACCCCAGGCATCGCTGCCATCGGGTTCGGCCCGGGTGGTGTTGGCCCGCACGTCCGAGCCGCCCTGCTTCTCGGTCATGCCCATGCCCATGGTCAGGCCGGCCTTGGCATGCCAGGGCTTGAGCGCCGGGTCGTAAGCGCGGCGGGTCAGCCCCGGCCCCCAGTCGGCGTACAGCGCGGGGTTGCCCTGCAGCGCCGGCGTGACCGCATAGGTCATGGAGATGGGGCACAGGATGGAGGGCTCCAGCTCGGTGAACAGCATGAAGCCGGCGGCCCGTTGCAGGTGGGCATGGCCGGTGGCCTGTGCTTCGGCGCCGAAGGCGCTGCCGTGCAGGCCGGCGCCGGTGGCTGCCGCCATGAGCGCGTGGTACGAGGGGTGGAACTCCACCTCGTCGATGCGGTGGCCGACACGGCTGTGGGTGCGCAGCTGCGGCGGGTGGGTGTTGGCCAGCCGGGCGTGCTGCTGCATGTCGGCGCTGCCGGCGAGCCGGCCGAGCTCGCGCAGCGGGTTCAGGTCCAGGCCGGGGGCATGCAGCGCCAGGGCGGCCTGCAGCGGCCGCTGCACCTCGAACAGGTCGGTGTCCGTCAGCGGCAGCGGCTGGTTGAAGACCTGGTGCGTGGCCGCCACGGCAGACCTCAGATCAGCTTGACCAGCTGCTTGCCGAAGTTGCGGCCGCGCAGCAGGCCCATGAAGGCCTCCGGCGCCGACTCGATGCCCTGCGCCACGGTCTCGCGCGGGCGGAGCTGGCCGGTGGCCACCAGGGTGCCGAGTTCGGTCAGGGCCTCGGGCCAGACTTCCATGTGCTCGCTGACGATGAAGCCCTGCACCTTCAGGCGGTTGACCAGGATCAGCGCCGGGTTGGCCATGGGCAGCGGGGCACCGTCGTAGCCGGCGATCATCCCGCACACGGCGATCCGCCCGAAGGCGTTCATGCGCAGCAGCACCGCGTCCAGCACCATGCCGCCCACGTTCTCGAAGTAGCCGTGGATACCGTTCGGGCAGGCCTCTTTCAGGGCCTTGGCGAGCGTGTACATGTCCTTGTGCAGCTTGTAGTCGATGCAGGCATCGAAGTGCAGTTCGTTGACCGCGTAGGCGCACTTGTCCGGGCCGCCGGCAATGCCGACCACGCGGCAGCCACGGGCCTTGGCCAGCGCAGCAAAGGCGCTGCCCACCGCGCCGGTGGCGGCACTCACCACCACCGTCTCGCCGGCCTTGGGCTCGATGATCTTCACCAGGCCGTACCAGGCGGTCACGCCCGGCATGCCGACCGCGCCCAGGTAGTGGCTCAGGGGCACATGGGTGGTGTCGACCTTGCGCAGCGCGCCAGGCTGGTTGGCATCGACCACGCTGTATTCCTGCCAGCCGCCCATGCCCACCACCTGATCACCGACCTTGTAGCGGGGATGCTTCGACTCGGCCACCTCGCCCACGGTGCCGCCGATCATGACCTCGCCCAGCGGCTGCGACGCGGCGTAGCTCTTGCTGTCGTTCATGCGGCCGCGCATGTACGGGTCCAGGCTGAGGAAATGGTGGCGCACCAGCACCTGGCCGTCGGCCAGGGCCGGCGTGTCGGTGGTGACCAGCTTGAAGTTGGAGACGGTGGCCTCGCCCTGGGGGCGGTTGTCGAGGACGATCTGGCGGTTGGCGGGCATGGTGTTCTCCGTGAAGGGGATGGGGGGCTTTGGCGGCCGACCAGGTCAGTCGGTCTTCACCCGGTTGAGTTCTTTCGCGCTGCCCGGCCCGGTGGGCAGGCGCGGCACGAACTTGAAGGTGCCGGTGGCGTGGCAGCAGAGCTGGCCGGCGGCGTTGTAGACCGAGCCTTCGGTGAAGGCCATGGTGGCGGTGCGGTGCAGCAGCTTGCCCCGGGCCACCACCGGGCCTTGCGCGGCGCGCATGAAGCTGGTCTTCATCTCGATGGTGACCGCGCCCATGTCGGGCTGCACCGAGCGGGCCGCATGGGCCATGACCACGTCGAGCAGCGTCATGCTGGCGCCGCCGTGGATCACGTCGAAGGAATTGAGGTGGTCGGCGGCGGGGTCGAAAGCGATCTCGGCCTCGCCGCCGTCCATGCGGCGCAACTCGAAGCCGAGCAGCTCGACGAAGGGAATGCGGACAGAGAATTCCAAGCGATCAGCCTCCGGTGATGATCGAGACGCCTCCGTCCACCGCCAGCCACTGGCCGGTGATGTGCTTGCCGGCGTCGCTGGCGTACAGCAGGGTCAGGCCCTTGAGGTCTTCGTCGTCGCCCAGACGGCCCAGCGGGGCATGCGCGGCCAGGCGCTCCTCGCCCATGGCCTTCAGGGTGCCGGCGGTCATCTTGCTGGGGAAGAACCCCGGGCAGATGGCGTTGACGCGGATGCCGTGGGCGCCCCACTCGGCCGCCAGCGCGCGGGTGAAGTTGATCACCGCGCCCTTGGAGGTGTTGTAGGCAATCGTCTTCATGTCGCGCGGGTTGCCGCCCAGGCCGGCAATCGACGCGGTGTTGATGATGCTGCCGGTGCGCCTTGGAAGCATGCTGGCCTTGGCAATGAGCTGACTCAGGATGAAATAGCTGCGCACGTTCAGGTTCATGACCTTGTCCCAGGCCTCGACCGGGTGGTCTTCGGCCGGGGCGCCCCAGGCGGCACCGGCGTTGTTGACCAGAATGTCCACATCGCCCAGCCGCTGGGCCGTCTCGCTGGCCAGACGGCGGATGTCGTCTTCCTTCGAGCAGTCGGCCGCGATCCAGCGGGCGTCGATGCCGGCGGCCTGGAGCTCGGCGGTGGCCACTTCCAGGTCTTCGGCCTTGCGCGAGCTGATCAGCACGCGGGCCCCGGCTTCGCCCAGGGCATGGGCCATCTGCAGGCCCAGGCCGCGCGAGCCGCCGGTGATGAGGGCGGTGCGGCCCTTGAGGTCGAACAGTTGCTGGATGGTGCGGGTCATGGGGTCTCCTCCTTCATTGTTGGTTGTCCGGGACCACGAAGTCCATGCAGTGGCGGCTCTGCACCACCGCTTTCATGAACGGCTTGATGGCCACGTGGGTCGGGTGATGCTGGTAGGCCGCCAGGGCCTCGGCGTCGGTGAATGTGCTGTCGAGCACCAGGTCGGCGGTGCAGTCCATGCCGGGCGTGGCGGTGCCCACCGAAAAATGCAGGATGCCCGGGGTGATGGCCGCGCAGCCCAGCAGCAGGTCGCGGGCGCGCTGCACATTGGTGGCGCGGTCGGCGCCCTCGGCTTCGTCTTTCAGGGTCCACATCACGATGTGGCGCAGCATCAGAACGCCTCCTCGGGCAGGGCGGCGCAGGTCTGATCGCGGCTGCTCACCACCTGCAGCCAGGCGCCGATCTTGGGCAGCTCGTAATTGAAGAAGAAGCGCATGGCGGCCAGCCGGCCGGTGCGGGCGGCGCTGTCGGCGGCGGCCTGTGCGGTCAGGGCCACATCGAGCCAGATCCAGGCCAGCACCGTGTGGCCGAAGGCCTGCAGGTAAGGCACGGCGTTGGCCAGCGCGTCCGACGGGTTGCCGGTGGCCCAGGCGGCCTTGGTGGCGGCCCCCACCTGCGCCAGCGCCTGGCCCAGGGCGTTGGCGTGCACCGCCAGCTCCGGCACCTGGATGGCACGTTCTATGGTCGCGTTGATGCGGCCGGCCAGCAGCTGCAGGCCACGGCCGTTCTCCATCAACACCTTGCGGCCCAGCAGATCCATGCCCTGGATGCCGTGGGTGCCTTCATGGATCATGTTCAGGCGGTTGTCACGCCAGTACTGCTCGACCGGGAAGTCGCGGGTGTAGCCGTAGCCGCCGTGCACCTGGATGGCCAGGCTGTTGGCCTCCAGGCACCACTCGCTGGGCCAGCTCTTGGCGATGGGCGTGAGCACCTCCAGCAGCAGCCGGGCTTCGTCGACCGCTTCCGGCGTGCCGGTGTGCTGCTCGTCCACCAGCCGGGCGCAGTACAGCTCCAGCGCCAATGCGCCTTCGCAATAGCTCTTCTGGGCCAGCAGCATGCGCTTCACATCGGCGTGTTCGATGATGCGGATCTGCGGCTGCGCCGGGTCTTTTCCGCCCGGGCCCATGGGCCGGCCCTGCGGCCGGTTCTTCGCGTAGTCCAGGCTGGCGTGGTAGCCCGCCATGCCCAGCATGGTGGCGGCCATGCCGACGCCGATGCGGGCCTCGTTCATCATGTGGAACATGCAGCGCAGGCCTTCGCCCGGCCGGCCCACCAGGTAGCCGATGGCGCCCGGTGCCGGCTGCGCCGAGCCGGGTGACGCCACCGGGTACTTGCCCTCGCCGAAGTTCAGCAGCGTGTTGGTGGTGCCGCGCCAGCCGCACTTGTGGTTGAGGCCGGCCAGCGCCACATCGTTGCGCGCACCGGTGAGCTGGCCGTCGGTGCCCACCAGTTTCTTGGGCACGATGAACAGCGAGATGCCCTTGACGCCGGGCGGCAGCTGCCCGTCCGGCCCGGGGATCTTGGCCAGCACCAGGTGGATGATGTTTTCGGTCAGCTCGTGCTCGCCGGCGCTGATCCACATCTTGTTGCCCTTGAGCCGGTAACGCGGCCCCAGCGGATCGGCCTCGGCGCCTTCGCCGTCGGGCACGGCACGGGTGGCCACGTCGCTCAGGCTGGAGCCGGCCTGCGGTTCGCTCAGACACATGGTGCCGCTGAACCGCCCGCTGAACTCGTTGAGCGCAAACACCTGCTTCTGCAGCTCGGTGCCGTGCGCCATCAGCAGGTTGGCATTGCCGGTGGTGAGCATGCCGCTGCCGATGCTGACCGAGGCCATGGCAAAAAAGGCGTTGGCGGCGGCCTCCACCGTGTAGGGCAGCTGCATGCCGCCCACGTCATAGTCCTGCGCCGCGCTCAGCATGCCGCTCTCGGCATAGGCGCGCTGCGCCTCATGCGTGGCCTGCGGCAGGATCACCCGCTCCCCATCGAAGTGCGGCTCCTGCGTGTCCACCAGCCGGTTGAAGGGCGCGTACTTCTCGCGGGCGATGCGCTCGCAGGTGTCGAGCACCGCATCGAAGGTCTCGCGGCTGTGGTCGGCAAAACGCTCGCGCTGCTGCAGCGAACCGACGTTGAGCCAGTCGTGCAGCAGGAAGTCGACGGTGGGGCGCAGGCTCATGGCAGGCGGGTGCAGGAAAAGGGTCAGAGGACTTCGAACACGCCAGCCGCACCCATGCCGCCGCCGATGCACATGGTCACGCAGACGCGCTTGGCGCCACGGCGCTTGCCCTCGATCAGGGCATGGCCGGTCAGGCGCTGGCCCGACACGCCGTAGGGGTGACCCAGGGCAATGGCGCCGCCGCTCACGTTCAGGCGGTCGGCCGGGATGCCCAGCTTGTCGCGGCAGTACAGCACCTGCACCGCAAAGGCTTCGTTCAGCTCCCACAGGTCGATGTCGTTGACGGTCAGGCCCAGCTTCTTCAGCACCTTGGGCACGGCGAACACCGGGCCGATGCCCATCTCGTCGGGCTCGCAACCGGCCACCGCAAAGCCCAGGAAGCGGCCCAGCGGCTTGAGGTTGTGGCTGCTGGCGTACTGCTCGCTCACCACCACGCAGGCCCCTGCCCCGTCGCTGAACTGGCTGGCGTTGCCGGCCGACACCACACCGCCCGGCATGGCGGGCTTGATGCCGGCAATGCCTTCCTTGGTGGTGCCTTCGCGGGTGCCCTCGTCCTTGCTGACGGTCACCTGCTTGGTCATCAGGCCCATGACCTTGTCGGCCACACCGGCGGTCACGGTGATGGGCGCAATCTCGGCGTCGAACAGGCCGTCGGCCTGGGCCTTGCAGGCTTTCTGCTGGCTGGCGGCGCCGTACTCGTCCATCACGTCGCGGCCGATGTTGTAGCGCTGGGCCACCTGTTCGGCGGTCTGCAGCATGTTCCAGTAGATGGCGGGCTTCTTCTTGTCCAGCGCCAGGTCGCGCAGCATGTGGGTGTTCATCTCCTGCTGCACGCACGAGATGCTCTCCACGCCACCGGCCACATACACATCGCCTTCACCGGCGATCACGCGTTGCGCGGCCAGGGCAATGGTCTGCAGGCCCGACGAGCAGAAGCGGTTGACGGTCAGGCCCGACACGGTGACCGGCAGGTCGGCCATGAGGGCGATCTGGCGCGCGATGTTGGCGCCGGTGGCGCCTTCGGGGTTGGCGCAGCCCATGATGACGTCCTCGACCGCACCGGGGTCGATGCCGGCGCGCTCGATGGCGTGGCGCACCGCGTGGCCACCCAGGGTGGCACCGTGGGTCATGTTGAAGGCGCCCTTCCAGCTCTTGGCCAGGGGGGTGCGGGCGGTGGAAACGATGACGGCGTTGCTCATGTGAGATCTCCTGATTCGGTACCGGGCTTCAGTTCGCGCCGTTGAAGTTCTTGCCTTCGGCGACCAGTCGGGCCAGCAGCGGCGCCGGCTCCCAGAACTTCGCGTCGTCCAGCGGGTTCTGCTGGAAACGTTTCATGGCCTGGACCACGTTGAACAGACCCACCTCGTCGGCGTACTTCAGCGGGCCGCCGCGGTGCACCGGGAAGCCGTAACCGAAGATGTAGACCACGTCGATGTCGCTGGCCTTATTGGCAATGCCTTCTTCCAGGATGTGGGCGGCCTCGTTCACCAGCGAGAACACCAGGCGCTGCACGATTTCCTCGTCGGAGATCTTGCGCGGTTTGATGCCCAGCGAAGCGCGGTGGTCGGCAATCATCTGCTCGACCTCGGCGTTCGGGATGGCGTCGCGCTTGCCCGGCACGTAGTCGTACCAGCCCTTGCCCACCTTCTGGCCGAAGCGGCCTTTTTCGCACAGCAGGTCGGCGGTCTTGCTGTACTTCATGTCCGGCTTTTCCACATATCGGCGCTTGCGGATGGCCCAGCCAATGTCGTTACCGGCCAGGTCGCCCATGCGGAACGGGCCCATGGCGAAACCGAACCGCTCGATGGCGCGGTCCACCTGGGCCGGGGTGCAGCCCTCGTCCAGCAGGAAGCCGCCCTGGCGGCCGTACTGCTCGATCATGCGGTTGCCGATGAAGCCGTCGCACACGCCGGACACCACGGCAGTCTTCTTGATCTTCTTGGCCACGGTCATGACGGTGGCCATGACGTCCTTGCCGGTCTTCTCGCCGCGCACCACTTCCAGCAGCTTCATCACGTTGGCGGGGCTGAAGAAGTGCAGACCGACCACGTCCTGCGGACGCTTCGTGAAGGCCGCGATCTGGTTGACGTCCAGCGTGGAGGTGTTGGAGGCCAGGATGGCACCGGGCTTCATGACCTCGTCGAGCTTCTTGAACACGGCTTCCTTCACGCCCATGTCCTCGAACACGGCTTCGATCACCAGGTCGGCGTCCTTGATGTCGTCGTAGTTCACCGTGGTCTTGAGCAGCGCCATGCGGGCGTCGAGCTTGTCCTGCTTGAGCTTGCCCTTCTTGACCTGGGCCTCGTAGTTGCCGCGCATGACGCCCACGCCGCGGTCCAGCGCCTCCTGCTTCATCTCCAGGAGGGTCACCGGAATGCCGGCGTTCAGGAAGTTCATGGAGATGCCGCCACCCATGGTGCCGGCGCCGATGACGGCGACCTTCTCGATCTTGCGCTGCGGCGTGTCGTCGGCCACGTCGGGGATCTTGCTGGCGGCCCGTTCGGCGGTGAACAGGTGGCGCAGCGCGCGGCACTCGGGCGTCCACATCAGGTTGATGAAGATCTCGCGCTCGAAGGCCATGCCGTCGTTGAATTTCTTCTGGGTCGCGGCCTCCACCGCGTCCACGCACTTGCCTGGGGCCGGGAAGTTCTTGGCCATGCCCTTGACCATGTTGCGGGCGAACTGGAAGTAGGCGTCGCCCTCCTTGTGCTTGCACGGCAGGTTGCGCACCAGCGGCAGCGGGCTGCCGTCGGCATGGCGGGCGGCCACCTCGCGGGCCAGGGCCAGGGCTTCTTCCATCAGTGCCTCGGGCGAGGCAGCCAGCTTGTCGAACAGTTTCTGGCCGGGGATCTGGGCCAGCATCTCGCTCTTCACCGGCTCGCCGCTGACGATCATGTTCAGGGCCACTTCCACGCCCAGGGCGCGCGGCAGCCGCTGGGTGCCACCGGCACCGGGGATCAGGCCGAGCTTGACCTCCGGCAGGGCCACGTTGCAGCCGGGTGCGGCAATGCGGTAATGCGCGCCCAGGGCCAGTTCCAGACCACCGCCCATGGCCACGCTGTGCAGGGCGGCCACCACCGGCTTGCGGCTGTTTTCCACCGCCAGGATGACCGACAGCAGGTTGGGTTCGGCCAGTGCCTTGGGCGTACCGAATTCACGGATGTCGGCGCCGCCGGAAAACGCCTTGCCGGCGCCGGTGATGACCACCGCCTTGACGGCCGCGTCGGCCTCGGCACGGGCCAGCCCGTCGGTGATGCCCTGGCGGGTCGACAGACCCAGGCCGTTGACCGGCGGGTTGTCCAGCGTGATGACGGCCACGTCGCCGTGGACCTGGTATTGAGCGGTCATGGAAGCTCCTGTGTGGTGTGCGGAAACCGGATGCGAAAAACGAACGACCGTGCGATTCTAGGAAAAGCACCACAGGGCGCAACCCGGCCCTGTCGCGGGCGGGTCAGACCTCAAGCCATTCTTTTCGCGTGACTGGATCGTTGCGCAGGTCCTCGGGCGTGCCCTCGAACACGATGCTGCCGTGGCCCATGACCAGGGCCCGGTCCGAGATGCTCATGGCGATGGTGAGCTTCTGTTCGATCAGCAGCACCGAGATGCCCCGGGCCTTGAGGCGCTGCAGGTATTCGGCCACCAGCTCCACGATCTTGGGCGCCAGGCCCTCGGTGGGCTCGTCGATGATGATCAGGTCCGGGTCGCCCATGAGGGTGCGGCACAGGGTGAGCATCTGCTGCTCGCCGCCCGAGAGCACGCCGGCTTCGGTGTGCTGCCGCTCCTTCAGGCGCGGGAACATGGCGTACATGTCGTCGAAGCTCCAGCGCGAGCCGGTGCCTTTGCCCTTCTGCCCGAGCAGCAGGTTCTGGTGCACCGTGAGCTTGGGGAAGATGTCGCGGTTCTCGGGCACATGGCCCAGGCCCAGGTGCGCGATCTCGAACGGCTTCTTGCCCAGGATGTCCTGGTCCTTGAAGCGGATGCTGCCCTGGCACTCCACCAGGCCCATGATGGCCTTGGCGGTGGTGGAGCGGCCCGAGCCGTTGCGGCCCAGCAGGGCCACGATCTCGCCGGGGCGAACGTTCATGTTCACGCCGTGCAGCACATGGCTTTTGCCGTAGTAGGCGTGGAGGTCCCGAATGTCGAGCATGGGTGGTTCCTTCAGTGGCCGACGGCCTGTTGATCGGCCAGCACCGAGCCGAGGTAGGCTTCCTGCACGCGCGGGTTGGCGCGCACCGCATCTGGCGTGTCGCAGGCAATCACCTCGCCATACACCACCACCGCAATCCGGTCGGCCAGGCCGAACACCACACCCATGTCGTGCTCCACGGTGAGCAGCGTCTTGCCGACGGTGACCTCGCGGATCAGCTCGATGAAGCGCGCGGTCTCGCTCTTGCTCATGCCGGCGGTGGGCTCATCCAGCAGCACCACCTGCGCCCCGCCGGCGATGGTGATGCCGATCTCCAGCGCGCGCTGTTCGGCATAGGTGAGGTTCATGGCCAGCACGTCGCGCTTGCGGTCCAGGCGGATGTCGCGCATGAGCTGTTCGGCGCGCTCGTTGGCGTCGTGCAGGCCGGCCAGGAAGCGGAACAGGGTGTAGCGGTAACCGAGGCTCCACAGCACCCCGCAGCGCAGGTTCTCGAACACGCTGAGCTTGGGGAAGATGTTGGTGATCTGGAAGCTGCGCGAGAGGCCCATGCGGTTGATCTCGAACGGCTTCATGCCGTCGATGCGCTGGCCGTTGAGCAATATCTCGCCGCTGCTGGGGCCGAAGCGACCCGAGATCAGGTTGAACAGGGTGGACTTGCCGGCGCCGTTCGGTCCGATGATGGCCACCCGCTCGCCCGGCTGGACCGAGAGGTTGGCGCCCCGGATGATGTCGGTCTTGCCGAAGCTCTTGCGCAGATCGCGCAGCTCGATGGCCGGCACGCTGCCCGGCGTGGGGGTTGCAGTGTTCATGCGCCCTCCTTCGGGGCGGTGCGTTGTTCAATGATGACCTGCACCTCGTTCCAGACCTTGAGGAAGCGCCGCCGCACCCACTCGAACAGGCCGAGCGCGACCAGTGCGACCGCGGTCGACGCGATCCAGCTGGCGGCGCTGCCGGCGTCCAGCGTCAGGCCGAGGTAGTTCAGTTCGTTGCCGCTGCCGGCGTTGAGCTGCAGGTGGTACATCATTTCCACCAGCGCCCCGGCGCCGGCCAGCATCAGCAGGCCCAGCACACCCAGCACCAGGTAGCTGCTCCAGAGCCGGCCCAGCAGCCCGTGGGCCGCCACGCGCACGTTCATCATGATCAGGCTGGCCACGCCACCGGGCGCGTACATCACCATGAACAGGAAGATCAGGCCCAGGTACAGCAGCCACGCCTTGGTCAGCTCCGAGAGCAGGACCGAAGCCAGCACCATCAGCACGCCGCCGATGATGGGGCCGAAGAAGAAGGTGGCGCCGCCCAGGAAGGTGAACAGCAGGTAGGCGCCGGAGCGGGCCGCGCCCACCACCTCGGCGGTGACGATCTCGAAGTTGAGCGTGGCCAGACCCCCCGCCACACCGGCAAAGAAGCCGGCGATCATGAAGGCCAGGTAGCGCACCTTCTGGGTGTTGTAGCCGATGAACTCGACCCGCTCCGGGTTGTCGCGCACCGCATTCAGGATGCGGCCCAGCGGCGTGCGGGTGAAGGCGTACATCAGGCCCACGCAGATGAAGGTGTAGACCGCGATCAGGTAGTACACCTGACGCGGTGGCCCGAAGGTGATGCCGAAGAAGGCGTCGCCCACCACCCGGTTGCCCGACACGCCGGCCTCGCCGCCGAAGAACTCGGAGAACATCAGCGACATGGCGAACACCAGCTCGGCCATGCCCAGCGTGATCATGGCAAACGGGGTGCCGGCCTTCTTGGTGGTCACATAGCCGAACAGCATGGCGAAGAACAGCCCGGCCACCCCGCCCACCAGCGGAATCAGCGAGACCGGAATGTTCATCTGCCCGCCACTGGCCGCGTTCAGGGCGTGCATGGCCATGTAGGAGCCCAGACCGGTGTAGACGGCATGGCCGAAGCTCAGCATGCCGCCCTGCCCGAGCAGGATGTTGTAGGACAGGCAGGCAATGATGGCGATGCCCATCTGCGACAGCATGGTGATGGACAGGTTGCTGCTGAAGACCAGCGGCGACACCGCCAGCAGCAGCGCGAAGGAGGACCAGATGATCCAGCGGTTGCGGTTGAAGCCCGGGGCCGGGCGCACGGTTGTGTTCATGTTCGGTCAGCCTTCGCGGGTGCCCAGCAGGCCCTTGGGCCGGAAGATGAGGATCAGCACCAGGAACAGGTACGGGAGGATGGGCGCCACCTGCGACAGGGTGAGCTTGAGCACCGAGTTGTTGCGCAGGCCGTCCGAGAGCTGCAGGCCCAGCTGCTGGGCCACGCTGACCAGCGAATGGTCCATGGCCACCGCAAAGGTCTGGATGATGCCGATCAGCAGCGAGGCCAGGAACGCGCCCGACAGCGACCCCATGCCGCCGACCACCACCACCACGAAGATCACCGAGCCCACCGTGGCGGCCATCGCCGGTTCGGTGACGAAGGTGCTGCCGCCGATCACACCGGCCAGGCCGGCCAGGCCGGTGCCGGCGCCGAACACCAGCATGAACACCCGGGGCACGTTGTGGCCCAGGGTCTCGACCGTCTCGGGGTGGGTCAGTGCGGCCTGGATCACCAGACCGATGCGGGTGCGGGTCAGCATGAGCCACAGGGCCACCAGCATCAGCAGCGCCACCAGCATCATGAAGCCACGGGTGGCCGGGAACGGCGAGCAGATGGTGCCGGCCACGGCACACACCTCCATGGGCGCGGCACCCCAGAACAGTTGCAGCGAGTCATCGGCCAGGTGGGCCAGCGTGAAGGCCGGGCCCTTGAGCAGATCGGGCGGCGGGAAATCCAGCGCGGTGCGGCCCCAGATCAGCTGCACCAGCTCCAGGATGATGTAGGACAGGCCGAAGGTCACCAGCAGTTCGGGCACATGGCCGAACTTGTGCACCTTGCGCAGCGTCAGGCGCTCGAACAGCGCACCCAGGCCACCGACCAGCAGCGGCGCCACGATCAGGGCCGGCCAGAAACCGATCCAGCCGGACAGCGTGTAACCCAGGTAGGCGCCCACCATGTAGAAGCTGGCGTGCGCGAAATTGAGCACGCCCATCATGCTGAAGATGAGCGTCAGACCGGAACTCAGCATGAACAGCAGCAGCCCATAGCTGACGCCGTTGAGCATGGAGATGATGAAGAACTCCATGGAGGCCTTTCAGGCAGAGAGAGGTGGGGGGGTTAGAAGGGGCAGGATGACGGGCATGGCCGCCATCCTGCCGGAGCCACATGTCAGACCCCCGGTGCGTGCCGGGGGCGAGCGCCAGGTCAGGGACGCTTCATCTGGCAGCTGGTCGGGGTGCTGGCGATGAAGGCCGGGAATTCCTTCACCGGCTTCAGCGTCATGCCGGTGTTTTCCGGGCTGTACGGGTTTTTGGCATCGGTCTTGGACCACACCGTCACGAACAGCGGCTGCTGCAGCTGGTGGTCCAGCTTGCGCACTTCCACTTCGCCGTTGAAGCCCTTGAACTTCAGGCCCTCCATCGCGGCCGCCACCTTGACCGGGTCGGTCGACTTGGCCTTGGCCATGGCATCGCTCACCGCCTGGTAGGCCAGCGGGATGGCGCCGGTGTACATATCGTCCTTGTAGCGCTTCTGGAATTCGGCCATCCACTGCCCCATCTGGCCACCCATGTTGTAGTGCTGGTAGGCCACCTGGTACACGCGGCCTTCGCCACCGGTGCCGAGCGCCGAGGGGGTACCGGTCACGCCGGTGTAGTAGGTGAAGAACTTGCCGGTGTAGCCGCCTTCGTTGGCGGCCTTGACCATCAGCGCCAGGTCGGAGCCCCAGTTGCCGGTGATCACGGTGTCGGCGCCGGAGGCCTTGATCTTGGCGATGTAGGGCGCGAAGTCGCGCACCTGGGCCAGCGGGTGCAGGTCTTCGCCCACGATCTGCACGTCCGGACGCTTGCGGGCCAGGTTCTCCTTGGCGAACTTGGCGACCTGCTGGCCGTGCGAGTAGTTCTGGTTGAGCAGGTAGACCTTCTTGACGTCCGGCTGGTCCTTCATGAAGGTGGTCATGGCCTCCATCTTCATGGAGGTGTCGGCGTCGAAGCGGAAGTGCCAGTAGCTGCACTTGCTGTTGGTGAAGTCGGGATCGACGGCAGCGTAGTTCAGGAACACCACCTCCTTGCCGGGGTTGCGCTCGTTGTGCTTGTTGACCGCGTCGATCAGCGCGCCGGCCACCGACGAGCCGTTGCCCTGGGCGATGTAGCGCACGCCCTGGTCCAGCGCGGCCTTGAAGTTGTTCAGGCTCTCGGCGGGGCTGAGCTTGTTGTCGAAGCCGACCACCTCGAACTTCACGCCGGCCGGGTTGGACTGGGTGAACTTCTCGGCAAAGAACTGCCAGCTGCGCAGCTGGTTCAGACCGACCGGACCCATCAGGCCGGTCTGCGGGTCGATCAGAGCGATCTTGACCGTCTCGCCTTTCTGGGCAAAGGCGGTCGCCATGGTCAGCGCGATGCCGGCGGCGGCGACGGTCTTCAGAGCGAAATGCATGGGGTGTCTCCTGTCGTTGTGGGGTGGAGCCGGCAGGGTATCCCGAGCGACCTCGACCAGCCTCAGGGAATGCCCCTACCCCCTATCACTCTGGAGACTGAACGGGCCCGTTGCCGCGTTTCGAGCCGGGCGCATCAGCGGCGGACCATGCCGCACTGGGCCGGCTGGCTCACCGCCACGCCGGCAAAGTGGCGCACCGGCGCGAAGGTGTGACCGGTGCCTTCTGCACCGATCGGGTGCACGCTGTCGGTGGGTTGCCAGCGGTTGATGTAGAGGCCCTTCTGCAGCTGGTGGTCGGCCGAGCGCAGGGTCACCGGGCCATCGAAGCCGTCGAAGCTCATGCCGCTCATCTGGCGCGCCAGGTCGGTGGCCGAGGTGCTGCCGGCGCGGGCAATGGCCTGGGCCAGCAGCACCAGTCCGTCGTAAGCCGATGTGACCACCAGATCCTCCCGGTGGCGGGCACGGAAACGGGCCATCAGGGACGACAGCGGTCCGGGCTGGTTGGTGTGACTGCCACCCACCTGGTACACCGGGGTCGGTCGTCGGCTGTCGGCCAGCAGCGAGGGCATGCCTGGCAGATGGGTGTAGTAGCCGAATACCGGCAGGTCCAGCCCCTGCTCCTGCATCGCACCGATCAGGCGTTGCAGGTCGACCCCCCAGTTGCCGGTGACCAGCACCTGCGCCCCCGAGGCCTGCACGCGCCGGACCCAGGGGCCGAAGTCGCGCAGGATGAAGGCCGGGTGCAGGTCGTCGGACACCACCGAGAGGCCAGCGTCCATCTCGTCGGCCTTGCGCTGCCACCAGCCCGAGACCTGCTGGCCGTGGGCATAGTTCTGGTTGAGCAGCGCCACCCTGCGCCAGGGGGTGTCCTGGGCCAGATAGGCCACCAGCGCCTGCGTCTTCATGGCGGTGTCGGCGTCGAGCCGGAAGTGCCAGAAGCTGCAGCGCTCGCGGGTGAGCGAAGGGTCCATGGCCGCATAGTTCAGCAGGACCACGCCACGCTGGGGAAAGCGCTCGTTGTGGCGTTCGATGGCCGCCGACAGGGTCGAGGCAACGCCCGATCCGTTGCCCTGCAGGACGATGCGAAAGCCCTGGTCGATGGCCGCCCGCAAGGCGTGCAGCGACTCCTGAGGGGAGCCCTTGTTGTCGAACCCCGCCACCTCGAAACGCAGCCGGGCCGGGTTGGCCTCGGCGCTCAGGTGTTCGGCCAGGAACTGCCAGCTCAGCAGGCCGTTGCGCCCCACATCGGAAGCCGGCCCCGAGAGCGGATCGATGTAGGCGAGCCGCACCACGTCGGCCCGCCGCACGCAGCCCGGCAGGGCCAGCGAAGCCACCCCCAGCGCCGCCCCGCCCAGCCAGCGCCTGCGGTTGAAGGACCGGGGCAGCGCCATCAGGCGGTGGGCAGCGCGTAGTCCTTGAGCTGCTGGCGAAGTGTCATCTTCTGCATCTTGCCGGTGGCGCCCAGCGGGATGGCGTCGACGAAGACGACGTCGTCCGGGATCTGCCACTTGGCCGTCTTGCCCTCGTAGAAGGCCAGCAGCTCTTCGCGGCTGACGCTGGCACCGGGCTTCTTCACCACCACCACGATCGGGCGCTCGTCCCACTTGGGGTGCTTCATGCCGATGCAGGCCGCCATGGCCACGGCCGGGTGGGCCATGGCGATGTTCTCCACATCGATCGAGCTGATCCACTCGCCGCCGGACTTGATGACGTCCTTGCTGCGGTCGGTGATCTGCATGAAGCCGTCGGGGTCGATGGTGGCCACGTCGCCGGTGGGGAACCAGCCCTTGCCGTGCTCGTCGTAGCGCAGCGGGTCGCCGCCCTCGCCCTTGAAGTAGCTGGCAATGATCCAGGGGCCACGCACCAGCAGGTCGCCGTAGCTCTTGCCGTCCCAGGGCAGTTCGCGGCCCTCGTCGTCGACGATCTTCATGTCCACGCCGTACACCGCGCGGCCCTGCTTCAGGCGCACCTTGAGCTGCTCCTCGGGCGGCAGCACGGTCTGGGCGTTCTTGAGGGTGCAGACCGTGCCCAGCGGCGACATCTCGGTCATGCCCCAGGCGTGCAGCACCTCGACGCCATAGGTGTCGTTGAAGGCATTGATCATGGCCGGCGGGCAGGCCGAGCCGCCGATGACGGTGCGTTTGAGCGTGGAGAAGCGCAGGTCGTTCTGCTGCATGTGGCCCAGCAGCATCTGCCACACGGTGGGCACACCGGCGGCCATGGTGACCTTCTCGCTCTCGATCAGGTCATAGACCGACTTGCCGTCCAGCGCCGGGCCGGGGAAGACCAGCTTGCAGCCCACGGCCGCCGCCGAATACGGCAGGCCCCAGGCATTGACGTGGAACATCGGCACCACCGGCAGGATGCTGTCGCGGGCCGAGCAGCCCAGGGCGTCGGGCAGTGCCGCGCCGTACGCATGCAGCAGCGTGGAGCGGTGCGAATACAGCGCCGCCTTGGGGTTGCCGGTGGTGCCGCTCGTGTAGCACATGCTGGAGGCGCTGTTCTCGTCGAACTCGGGCCAGTTGTAGGCGGCATCGCTCTGGCCGCCGATCCAGGCCTCGTAGCTGGTCAGGCCGGGGATGCCGCTGTCGGCCGGCAGCTTGTCGGCGTCGCACAGGGCCACCCAGTGCTTGACCGTGGGGCACTTGGCCGCCACCGCCTGCACCAGCGGCAGGAAGGTCATGTCGAAGCACAGGGCGCTGTCTTCGGCATGGTTGACGATCCACACCAGCTGCTCCGGGTGCAGGCGCGGGTTGAGGGTGTGCAGCACGCGGCCGGTGCCGCTGACGCCGAAGTACAGCTCCAGGTGCCGGTAGCCGTTCCAGGCCAGCGTGGCGACGCGCGAGCCGAACGGCAGGCCGGTGGCGTCGATGGCACGGGCCACCTGGCGCGCGCGGCGGGCCACCTGGCCCCAGTTGCTGCGGTGGATGTCGCCTTCGACCCGGCGCGAGATGATCTCGCCGCTGGCGTGGTGACGCTCGGCGTGAACGATCAGGCCCGAGATCAGCAGCGGCTGGCTTTGCATTTGTCCCAGCATGGGGAAGTCTCCTGTTGGTGTCGGTAGGGGAAAGGTCGCCCGGTACCCCCGGGGGCTGGCGTGATCCTACCGTGCGAGAGGCCGCTTGCGCCCCGGGGCGGGGAAACCCTGTCACCGGCGTGTCTGGCGTCGGGCCGCACAATCCGGCCGATGAGCCTGCTTGCCGAAACGCCCCCGCACACCGCGCCGACCCTGGTCTGGCGCAACCGCTTCGCCACCCTGGGCGAGGCCTTCTTCACCGACAACCCGCCCACCCCGCTGCCCGATCCGCGCTGGGTGGCCTGGTCGCCCTCGGTGGCGGCCGACCTCGGCCTGCCGACCGGGTGGATGAACAGCACCGAGGCGGCCGAGGTGTTCACCGGCAACCGGCTGCTGCCCGGCAGCCGGCCGCTGGCCAGCGTGTACAGCGGCCACCAGTTCGGCCACTGGGCCGGCCAGCTCGGTGATGGCCGTGCCATCTGGCTGGGCGAGATCGACACCCCGACCGGCCCGCAGGAACTGCAGCTCAAGGGCGCCGGGCTCACGCCCTACTCCCGCATGGGCGACGGCCGCGCCGTGCTGCGCAGCTCCATCCGCGAGTTCCTGTGCAGCGAAGCCATGCACGGCCTGGGCATCCCCACCACCCGGGCGCTGGCCCTCACCGCCTCGCCCGCGCCGGTGGTGCGCGAGACCGTGGAAACCGCCGCCGTGGTCACGCGGGTGGCGCCCAGCTTCATCCGCTTCGGTCACTTCGAGCACTTCTCGGCGGCGGGCCGCATCGACGAGCTGCGCCGGCTGGCCGACTTCGTCATCGACCACCACTACCCGGCCTGCCGGCAGGGCGGCAACCCCTACGCGGCACTGCTGGAGGCGGTGAGCGCGCGCACCGCCGAACTGCTGGCCCAGTGGCAGGCGGCGGGCTTCTGCCACGGCGTGATGAACACCGACAACATGAGCATCCTGGGCCTGACCATCGACTACGGCCCGTTCCAGTTCCTGGACGCCTTCAACCCTGCCCACATCTGCAACCACAGCGACCACGGCGGCCGCTACGCCTACCACCGCCAGCCCAACATCGCCTACTGGAACCTGTTCTGCCTGGGGCAGGCGCTGCTGCCGCTCATGGACGACCAGCAGCAGGCGCTGGACGCGCTGGAGCCCTACAAGACCCTGTTCCCCGCCGCCCTGCAGCGCCGCATGGGCGCCAAGCTGGGGCTGGCCGAGGTGCAACCCGGCGACGACACCCTGGTCGAAGACCTGATGCAGCTCATGGCGAAAGATGCGGTCGACTTCACCGTGCTGTTCCGCCGCCTCTCACAGGCCGCTGACGGCCCGCTGGAACCGGTGCGCGACCTGTTCCTGCAGCGCGAAGCCTTCGACGCGTGGGCCACCCGGTGGCAGCTGCGCCTGCACGGCCAGCCCGGCTTCGACCCCGCCAGCACCCGGCATCAGATGCTGCGCACCAACCCGCGCCTGGTGCTGCGCAACCACTTGGCCGAGATCGCCATCCGCCAGGCACGAACCGGCGACTTCGCCGAAGTGCAGCGCCTGCTGAAAGCTTTGCAGGCACCGTTCGACGAACGACCAGGCGAAGACGATCTGGCCGCCCTGCCCCCGGACTGGGCCGCCGGCATCGAGATCAGCTGCTCATCCTGAGAACTTTTCGAGGCTTTCCATGAAACACCCCGACACCCCCGACTTCCCCGTCCAGCGGACCGACGCCGAATGGCGCGAGCTGCTCAGCGCCAAGGGCGCCGAGCCGGGCGCCTTCGAGATCACCCGCCGCGCCTACACCGAGCGGCCGTTCACCGGCAAGTACGAGCAGGTCTGGTCCGACGGCAGCTACCACTGCATCTGCTGCGGCAACCACCTGTTCGACGCCGGCACCAAGTTCGATGCCGGCTGCGGCTGGCCCAGCTTCTGGAAGGCCGTCCCCGGCGCCATCACCGAGCTGACCGACCGCAGCCACGGCATGGTGCGGGTGGAGACGGTGTGCAGCCAGTGCGGCGCCCACCTGGGCCATGTGTTCGAGGACGGCCCGGCCCCCACCGGCCTGCGCTACTGCATGAACTCGGCCTCCATCGACCACCAGCCCAAGGGCTGATGGCGGCAGCGGCCCGGTTCAGCGCATCGGGCTGCGCACCAGGTTCATGATCTGACCGGCGTCCAGCGTGGCCGCCTTCTCGCGGATCTGCGGCAGGTACTGGGCCTGCATCTGGCGTGCCGGACCCAGCAGGTCCTGGAAGGTGTCGCGCAGCAGCGCAGTGCTCATGGTGCGACCACCCGCGTAGTAGCGCTTGGCCACCTGGCCCAGGGCATAGGTGGTGGCAAACGAAAACGCCATGCCGGTGGCGGCGCTGCCCACCCGCCCCACGGTGCGCCCGGCCGCCTTGCCCAGCAGGCCACCCAGCAGCTTGCGACCGAACTGCTCCAGGTACTGCGAGGTCATGCCCACGCCGGCAGCGGCCAGGAATTCCTTGATGTGGCCCTGGTCCAGTGACACCCCGTGGGCCTTGCCGATGGCGTGCACCATCTTGATCTGCAGCGGAATGATCGCCATCGAGGCCCACGACTGCGGCAGCAGTTCCAGCGCACCGTTGAGCAGCGCGTGGTTCAGGATGGTCTTGTCGAGCGCGGCATCGCGGCCGGCATCGACCGCGCTGGCCGGCCCCACCGGGGGCAGCGAAGCGGCCGGCGCCGCCACCGGCACCACCTCGCGGGCGGCCTGCACCAGCTCGGCCTCCTGGCGCTCGAACCCGGCCACCGCCTCGGCGGCCGGCACCAGCTGCTGCTTGAGATCGGACAAAAAGGCGGACTCGGCCGGGCTGCGCTGGCCGTCGGCCTCGCACACGCACACCGCCATCTCGTAGGCCAGCTGCCGGTGCGATGCGTCGCTCAGGCTGGCGACCGCATCGGCCAGACCGACCCGCTTGAGCAGCACGTCCTGGTACAGGCGGGCCAGGCCGGCGCCACCGGGTTCGTGGCCGAGCGACTCGGCGAGCTGGCGGATGGTCTCCCGCTCGCTGTCGGCCTTCTGGCCGTCGGCAAAGGCGGCCAGCAGGGCAATGGTCAGGATGGCTTGTTGTTCGCGGTCGGTCATTCGGTTCCTCCAGTGAATGCGCTTGTGGACTCGGGCGGCGCAGCGGCAGTTCCCGATCAGGCGGGGGGATTGGCGCGCGGTCGATAATCGTGCCATGCGATTCCTCATCGACTTTTTCCCCATCGCCCTGTTCGTGGCCGCCTACAAATGGCAGGGCATCTACGTGGCCACCGGCGTGCTGATGGCCGCCACCGTGCTGCAGACCGGGCTCATTTACCTGATCGACCGCAAGCTCCAGACCCTGCACAAGGTCACCCTGGTGCTGGTGCTGGTGTTCGGGGCGCTGACCCTGTTCCTGCAGGACGAACGCTTCATCAAATGGAAGCCCACCGTGCTGTACGCCAGCATGGCTGTGGTGCTGGCCGCCGCGCTCTGGATCTGGAAGAAGAACTTCCTGCAGATCCTGCTGGGCAGCCAGCTGAACCTGCCGCCGCCGGTGTGGGCCCGGCTGACGGTGGCCTGGGTGGGTTACTTCCTGTTCATGGCCGCCATCAACGGCTGGGTCGCGGCCTACTACAGCACCGAAGACTGGGTGAACTTCAAGCTCTGGGGCTACATCTTCCCGGTGCTGTTCATCGTCGCCCAGGGCGTCTACATCGCCCGCCACCTCAAGGATGAAACGGCTGGCAAATCATGATTCAAGACATCACCGCCTCGGCCATCGAGGAACGTTTGCGCGAGACCCTGCATCCGACCCACCTGGAAGTGCTGGACGAGAGCGCGGCGCACGCCGGCCATGCGGGCTCCAACGGACGCGGTCAGGGCACCCATTTCAGGGTGCGGATCGACGCCCCGGCGTTCACCGGCCGCACCCGCGTGGCGCGTCATCGCCTTGTGTATGATGCCCTGCGCGACTTCACAGACGCAGGCCTGCACGCGCTGGCCATCGAGATTTCAACCCCGTAGGAACTCCATGAAACTGTCCTTGTCGGCCCTGACCGCGGCCGTGCTGATCTCCACCGCGACCGGGGCATTCGCCCAGAACGTTGCCATCGTCAACGGCAAGCCGGTGCCCACCTCGCGCATCGATGCGCTGGCCGCCCAGGTGGCCGCGGCAGGCCGCCCGGTGGACGACACGGTGCGCGCCCAGCTCAAGGAAGAAGTCATCCTGCGCGAGATCTTCATGCAGGAAGCCCAGAAGCGTGGCATCGCCGGCACCGAAGACTTCAAGACCCAGATGGAGCTCGCCCGCCAGACGCTCATGATCCGCGCGCTGTTCGCCGACTTCCAGAAGAAGAACCCGGTGAGCGACGCCGACGTCAAGGCCGAGTACGACAAGTTCGTGGCGGCCAACAGCGGCAAGGAATTCCGCGCCCGCCACATCCTGGTCGAAAAGGAAGACGAGGCCAAGGCCATCATCGCCTCCATCAAGGGCGGCGCCAAGTTCGAGGACATCGCGAAGAAGCAGTCCAAGGACCCGGGCTCCGGCGCCAACGGTGGCGACCTCGACTGGGCCCCGGCCGCCAGCTACGTGCCCGAGTTCTCGCAGGCCATGCTCAAGCTGGGCAAGGGCCAGCTCTCGGAAGCCCCGGTGCAGACCCAGTTCGGCTGGCACGTGATCCGCGTCGACGACATCCGTGACGCCGAGCTGCCCAAGCTGGACGAGGTCAAGCCCCAGATCCTGCAGCAGCTGCAGGGCCAGAAGCTCAACGCCTTCCAGCAAGGCCTGCGCGAAAAAGCCAAGATCCAGTAACAGCCTGCGGGCTACTCGCGGTTCAGCGGGGCACCGACCACAGGTCGGTGCCCCGTTTGCCTTTCATCCGGGACAATATCGGCGTGGATCCTGCCCCGCGCGGGCCCCGAACCCCGACATTCGACCTTCCATGCTGCCCCACCAGATCGAACTCCTCTCCCCGGCCCGCGACGCCGACATCGGCATCGAGGCCATCCACCACGGCGCCGATGCGGTCTACATCGGCGGGCCCTCGTTCGGGGCGCGCACCGCGGCCGACAACAGCGTTCAGGACATCGCCCGGCTGGTGCGCCATGCCCACCGCTTCGGCAGCCGCATCTTCGTCACCATGAACACCATCCTGCGGGACGACGAGCTGGAGCCGGCGCGCCAGCTGGCCTGGCAGCTGTTCGATGCCGGGGTGGACGCACTGATCATCCAGGACATGGGCCTGCTGGAAATCGACCTGCCGCCGATCCAGCTGCACGCCAGCACCCAGACCGACATCCGCACCCCCGAGAAGGCCCGGTTCCTGCAGGACGCCGGGCTGTCGCAGATCGTGCTGGCCCGCGAGCTCACGCTGCAGCAGATCGCCGACATCCGCGCCGCCACCGACCCCGAGCGCTGCACGCTGGAGTTCTTCATCCACGGTGCGCTGTGCGTGGCCTACAGCGGCCAGTGCTATGTGAGCCACGCGCACACCGGGCGCAGCGCCAACCGGGGCGACTGTTCGCAGGCCTGCCGCCTGCCCTACGAGGTGAAGGACAGCCAGGGCCGCATCGTGGCGCACGACAAGCATGTGCTGTCCATGAAGGACAACAACCAGAGCGACAACCTGCGCGAACTCATCGACGCCGGCGCGCGCAGCTTCAAGATCGAGGGCCGCTACAAGGACCTGGGCTATGTGAAGAACATCACCGCCCACTACCGCCGCCTGTTCGACGAGATCCTGGACGAGCGGCCCGAGCTGGCCCGCGCCTCCAGCGGCCGCTGCAGCTTCAGCTTCACCCCCGACCCGGACCAGAACTTCAACCGCGAGTTCACCGACTACTTCGTCCAGGGCCGCAAGGAAGACATCGGCGCGTTCGACACGCCCAAGAACCCGGGCCGCCCCATCGGCTGGGTGACCCAGGTGGGCGACCGCTGGGTCGAGATCCAGACCGACGACCCGGCCACCGTCATCCACAACGGCGACGGCTTGTGTTACCTCGACCTGCACAAGGAGCTGGTGGGGCTGCAGATCAACCGCGCCGAAGCCGCCGGCAGCGAAGGCCGCTGGCGGGTGTTCCCCAAGGACGAGCTGGAGGGCTTGCGCCACCTCAAGCGCGGCACGGTGATCAACCGCAACCGCGACATGGCCTGGGTGCGCGGCCTGGACCGCAAGAGCGCGGACCGTCGCATCGGCGTGTGGATGAAGCTGTCCGAAGTGCCCGGCGGGCTGGGTCTCGACCTGACCGACGAGGACGGCCACACCGGTTCGGCCATGCTGCAGGCCAACCTGGAGCCGGCCCGCGACGCGGCACAGGCCGACCACAAGCTGCGGGAAGCGCTGGGCCGTCTGGGCGAAACCATCTTCGAGCCGATCGACATCGCGCTGGACCTCTCACAGCCCTGGTTCGTGCCGGCCTCGCTGCTCAACCCGCTGCGGCGCGACGCGGTGGCGGCCCTGGAAGCGGCCCGCGCGGCGGCGTGGACGCGCCTGCCCCGTGCGGTGCCGGTGGAGCCGCCGGTGCCTTACCCGGAAGACACCCTCGCGTATCTTGCCAACGTCTACAACCACAAGGCGCGCGACTTCTACGCCCGCCACGGCGTGAAGGTGATCGCATCGGCCTACGAGAGCCACGAGGAAACCGGCGAGGTCAGCCTGATGATCACCAAGCACTGCGTGCGCTTCAGCCTGAGCCTGTGTCCCAAGCAGGCCAAGGGCGTGACCGGGGTGCAGGGCACGGTGAAGGCCGAGCCGATGACCATCACCCACGGCAACGAGAAGCTGACCCTGCGCTTCGACTGCAAGCCCTGCGAGATGCATGTGGTGGGCCAGCTCAAGGCCGGCGTGCCGCAGAGCGTGCGCGACATCGCACAGCAGACCGCCACCAGCCCGATCCGCTTCTACCGGACCCGGCCGGTCACCCCGGCCTGACACCTCGGCATGAAGCCACGCCGGCCACCGGGGGTCAGCTGTCCTCGCGGGCCTCGATCAGCAGCTGCCGGATGCGGCACCCCTTGACCTGAGCCACCGCACGGATGCGCAGGCCCTGTTCCGGGGCCAGTCGCACCTGCTGGTGGTAGTCGAGCCCGTCGGTCTGACCGGGATTGCGGGTGTCTACCCGCCGGCACCACTGGCGCTTTCCGTCGAGTTCCAGCGACAGCTCGTGCCAGGCCCCTTGCGGTGCCGACGGCACATCCACCACCAGCGTCACATCCACCTCGAACACCCGGCTGCGTTCCAGCAGGCCGGGAATGTCGAGCACGGCCACCGAGTCCGGCCCGGCGTCGCGACGCCAATGCTCGGGCGGGGCGGCAGCCGACCGCTTCATGCTCAGGCGGCTCGGGGACCGCGAAGGCGTTTGCCCAGCGACACCAGGCCCACCACCACCGCACCGGCGACCAGACCGGCCAGTCCTGCCAGCAGGCTGGACACCAGCACACCCCAGCCGCCGAGGCTGGCGGCAAAGGCGTCGATGGCATGGCCCACGGCCGGCACGCCGTGCACCAGGATGCCGCCGCCCACCAGGAACATGGCCGCGGTGCCCAGCACCGACAGCGCCTTCATGAGCCAGGGGGCGAACACCAGAATGCCGCGCCCCAGGGCCTGCTGCCAGGCAGCGGCCTGGCGGTGCAGGTACAGACCCAGGTCGTCCAGCTTGACGATGCCCGCCACCAGACCATAGACGCCCACCGTCATCAGCACCGAGATGGCCACCAGCACGCCCACCCGCTGGGTCATGGTGGCGGCGGCCACGGTGCCCAGGGATATGACGATGATCTCGGCCGAGAGGATGAAATCGGTGCGCACCGCGCCCTTGATCTTCTCTTTCTCGAACGCCACCAGGTCCACCTGTTCGTCCTGCACCGCGCGCACCAGCTCGGCGTGGTGGCGGGCCTCGTCATCGGCCGCGCCGGCCTGGAACTTGTGCAGCAGCTTCTCCGCCCCCTCGAAGCACAGGAACAGGCCACCCAGCATCAGCAGCGGGGTGATGAGCCACGGCAGGAAGGCACTGATGAGCAGCGCCGCCGGCACCAGGATCAGCTTGTTCACCGCCGAGCCCTTGGCCACCGCCCAGACCACCGGCAGTTCCCGGTCGGCCTTCACGCCGGTGACCTGCTGGGCGTTCAGCGCGAGGTCGTCACCCAGCACTCCCGCCGTCTTTTTGGCGGCGACCTTGGTCATGACCGAGACGTCGTCCAGCAGGGTGGCGATGTCGTCGATGAGGGCGAGCAGACTGGTTCCGGCCATGGTGAGAGGGTGTGATGGTTGCAGAAAGACGGCTCAGGCCGCCATGGGCGCGACTTCGTTCGCGATGCGATCGGCCAGCTCCTGCTCGGCGCGCTTGATTTCGTAAGCGGTCTGCAGGTTCATCCAGGTCTGGACATCACCGCCGAAATAGCGGACCAGCCGCATGGCCGTATCGACCGTGATGCCCCGGCGCTCAAGGACGATGTCGTTGATGCGGGAGGCCGGCACCTTGAGCGCCTGTGCCAGCGCGTTGGCGCTCATGCTCAGGGGCGCCAGGTACTCCTCGCGCAGGATCTCGCCCGGATGAACCGGCCTCATCCCGTTTTGAACGGTTCGTTTTGCCATGGTCTTGACCTCTCAGTGGTAATCGACGATCTGCACGTCATGAACCCCATCGGCACGCCAGACGAAACAGACCCGGAACTGGTCGTTGATGCGGATGCTGTGCTGGCCGGCGCGGTCACCGCGCAAGGCCTCCAGCCGGTTGCCGGGGGGTACCCGCAAGGCCTCCAAGGTGGCCGCCGAGTCCAGCAGCTGCAGCTTGCGCTGAACAATCGCAAGCAGCTGAGCCCAACGGCGCACCCGTTTTCCCTCGAACACCGCCGCCGTCTCGTTGTCTGCGAAAGAAACGATCATCGGATGGGGTTGCGGCAGAGGATATACCGTTTACCGGTAAACGGCAATGAGGCCATCGGATCGGTTCAACCCACCCAGCGACGGGCGTTGCGCCACAGGCGCATCCAGCCGCTGAAGGCGGACGGGTCCTGGTCGGTCCAGCTCATCTGGATGTTGCGGAACACGCGTTCGGGGTGCGGCATCATGGCCGTGAAGCGGCCATCGGCGGTGGTCACCGCGGTCAGGCCGCCCGGGCTGCCGTTGGGGTTGAACGGGTAGCGCTCGGTGGCCACGCCGTGGTGGTCCACGAAGCGCATGGCGCCGATCACCTCCGCCGGGTGGCCCCGGTGGCGGAAGTTGGCAAAGCCCTCGCCGTGCGCCACCGCGATCGGCAGACGGGTGCCGGCCATGCCCTGCAGGAACAGGCTGGGCGACTCCAGCACCTCCACCAGCGACAGGCGTGCCTCGAAGCGCTCGCTCTGGTTGGTGGTGAAGCGCGGCCAGGCCTGCGCACCCGGAATGATGTCGGCCAGCTCGGCAAACATCTGGCAGCCGTTGCACACGCCCAGGCCGAAGGTGTCGGTGCGGGCGAAGAAGGCCTTGAACTGGTCGGCCAGCGCGGCATTGAAGGTGATCGAGCGGGCCCAGCCGATGCCGGCGCCCAGCGTGTCGCCGTAGCTGAAGCCGCCGCAGGCCACCACGCCCTGGAAGTCGGTCAGCCTGGCGCGGCCGGACTGCAGGTCGGTCATGTGGACGTCGAAGGCGTCGAAGCCGGCCAGCGTGAAGGCGTGGGCCATCTCCACATGGGAGTTGACGCCCTGCTCGCGCAGGATGGCCACGCGCGGGCGGGCCAGGTTCAGGAACGGCGCGGCCACGTCATCGGCCGGGTCGAAGCTGAGCTGGCTGTGCAGGCCCGGATCGGTCGGGTCGCCGGCGGCGGCGTGCTCGGCGTCGGCACAGGCCGGGTTGTCCCGCTGCTGGTTGATCTTCCAGCTAACGCTGTCCCAGACCTGGTGCAGATCGCTCAGGCGGGCGCTGAACACCGCCTTGGTGTCGCGCCAGACCTGCAGTTCGCCCTTGCCGGCGTCCATCGGCGAGCTGACCGGGCGGGTCTTGCCGATGAAGTGGCTGAACTTCGACAGGCCATGCTCGCGCAGCACCTGCATCACCTCGTTGCGTTCGGCGGTGCGCACCTGCAGCACCACGCCCAGCTCTTCGTTGAACAGGGCGCGCAGGGTGAGTTCCTCGCGGCGGGCGCTGACCTGCTTGCTCCAGTTCTTGGCGTCACCCACCTCGGCACGGCTGTCGCTGATGCCGTCGCCTTCGGTGACCAGCAGGTCCACGTTCAGGGCCACGCCCACCTGGCCGGCAAAGGCCATCTCGGCCACCGCCGCCAGCAGGCCGCCGTCGCTGCGGTCGTGGTAAGCCAGCAGGCGGCCCTGCGAGCGCAGGGCATTGACCGCATTCACCAGCGCGACCAGGTCCTGCGGGCTGTCCAGATCGGGGACTTCACCGCCCGGATGGCCCAGCACCTGCGCCAGGATGCTGCCGCCCATGCGGTGGCGGCCCTTGCCCAGGTCGACCAGCACCAGCGTGGTGTCTTCCAGGTCGCGGTCCAGCTGCGGCGTGAGTGTGCCGCGCACGTCGGGCAGGCTGGCAAAGGCGCTGACGATCAGGCTGACCGGCGCGGTCACCTTGCGGGTCTGGCCGTCGGCCCGCCACTGGGTGCGCATGGACAGGCTGTCCTTGCCGACCGGAATGGACACGCCCAGCGCCGGGCACAGTTCCATGCCCACCGCCTTGACGGTTTCATACAGGGCGGCGTCTTCGCCGGGCTCGCCGCAGGCGGCCATCCAGTTGGCCGACAGCTTCACGCGCGGCAGCTCGATGGGCGCGGCCAGAAGATTGGTGATGGCTTCCGCCACCGCCATGCGGCCGCTGGCGGCCGGGCTGGTGGCCGCCAGCGGGGTGCGCTCGCCCATGCTCATGGCCTCGCCGGCAAAGCCGGTGTGGTCGGCCAGGGTCACGGCGCAGTCGGCCACCGGCGCCTGCCAGGGGCCGACCATCTGGTCGCGGTGGCTCAGACCACCCACGGTGCGGTCTCCGATGGTGACCAGGAAACGCTTGGAGGCCACTGTGGGGTGGCTCAGCACGTCGATGACCGCCTTCTGCAGATCGATGTCGGTCAGGTCCAGCGGCGGCGACTGGCGCGCCACGGTCTTCACGTCGCGGTGCATCTTGGGCGGCTTGCCCAGCAGGACCGACATCGGCATGTCGACCGGGCTCTCGGCACCCTCGTCCACCAGCTTCAGGTCACGCTCTTCGGTGGCCACGCCCACCACCGCAAACGGGCAGCGCTCGCGTTCGCAGAACGCGCGGAACACGTCCAGCGATTCGGGCGCAATCGCCAGCACATAGCGTTCCTGGCTCTCGTTGCACCAGATCTCCTTCGGGGCCAGGCCGCTTTCTTCCAGCGGCACGGCGCGCAGGTCGAAGCGGGCACCGCGACCGGCGTCGTTGGTGATCTCGGGGAAGGCGTTGGAGAGTCCGCCGGCGCCCACGTCGTGGATCGCCAGGATGGGGTTGCGCTCGCCCTGCTGCCAGCAATGGTTGATGACCTCCTGCGCCCGGCGCTCGATCTCCGGGTTGCCGCGCTGCACCGAGTCGAAGTCGAGGTCGGCGGCGTTGGTGCCGGTGGCCATGGAGCTGGCGGCACCGCCGCCCATGCCGATCTTCATGCCCGGGCCGCCGAGCTGGACCAGCAGGGTGCCGGCCGGGAACTCGATCTTGCGGGTCTGCGTGGCGTCGATGCTGCCCAGACCGCCGGCGATCATGATGGGCTTGTGGTAGCCGCGCTGCACGCCGTCGACCTGCTGCTCGTACTCGCGGAAGTAGCCCAGCAGGTTGGGCCGGCCGAATTCGTTGTTGAAGGCAGCACCGCCCAGCGGGCCCTCGGTCATGATCTGCAGCGGGCTGGCGATGTGTTCGGGCTTGCCGCCGGGCTGGTCGCTCAGGCCGCCCCACAGGCGGCTGACGGTGAAGCCGGTCAGGCCGGCCTTGGGACGCGAGCCCCGGCCGGTGGCGCCCTCGTCGCGGATCTCGCCGCCGGCACCGGTGGACGCCCCCGGGAAGGGCGAGATGGCGGTGGGGTGGTTGTGGGTCTCCACCTTCATCAGCACATGGTGGGTGGCGGCCTCCAGCTGGTAACGCGGCAGCTGCTGGCCGTCAAAACGCGCCACCAGCCGCTGCACCGCATGGCCTTCCATGACCGAGGCGTTGTCCGAATAGGCCACCACCGTGTGCTGCGGGCTGGTCTGGTGGGTGTGGCGGATCATGCCGAACAGGCTCTTGTCCTGCGGGGCGCCGTCGATGGTGAACTGGGCGTTGAAGATCTTGTGCCGGCAGTGCTCCGAATTGGCCTGCGCAAACATCATGAGCTCGACGTCGGTCGGGTTGCGGCCCAGGCCCTTGAAGGCGTCGAGCAGGTAGTCGATCTCGTCGTCGGCCAGAGCCAGGCCCCAGGCGGTGTTGGCCTGCACCAGCGCGGCGCGGCCGCCACCCAGCACGTCCACATGCGCCATGGGCTCGGCCTGCAGCTCGGTGAACAGCGCGCGGGCCTGTTCGCGGTCGACCACCACCGCTTCGGTCATGCGGTCGTGCAGCACCTCGGCCACCGCCTGCAGCTGCTCGGGCTTGAGACTGGCCTTGCCCAGCAGGCCGGATTTGAGGCCGACGCGGTACTCCACCACCCGCTCCACGCGGTGCAGCGTCAGGCCGCAGTTGCGGGCGATGTCGGTGGCCTTGGAAGCCCAGGGCGAGACGGTGCCCAGGCGCGGCATGACCAGCAGGGCCGGTGCTGCCTGCGTCTGCAGGGCCAGGTGCGCGTCGCTCACCGGTTCGCCGTAGGTCAGCAGCTCGGTCAGGCGCTGCAGGGTGGCGGCGTCGGGCTCGGCGTCGAAGCTGGCCAGGTGCACGAAGCGGGCGCTGAGGCTGGTGATCTTGTCGGAGACGGCCTGCAGACGGGGCAGGAGTTGCTGGACTTTGAAGTCGCTGACGGCATTGCCGCCGTCAAAAAAGCGCAGGTGCAGGGACACGTTGGGAGCCTGAGGTGCGTTGACCCACCGGGTGGGCGGAAAACCCGGGATTTTACCCGTCGCCCCCCGGTGGCAAGCCGCGCCGGACCCTGCAGATACGGGTGCCGGTGGGATAATCCGCCCCCATGAGCATCACCTACAAAGACGAGGCCGGCATCGCCGGCATGCGCACCGCCTGCCGGCTGGCCTCCGAGGTTCTGGACTACCTCACCCCGCTGATCCAGCCCGGGGTGACCACGCTGGAGATCGACCGGCTGGCCGCCGACTACATGAAGCAGCAGGGCACGGTGTCGGCCACCATCGGCTACCAGCCGCCGGGCTACCCGCCCTACCCGGGCCACCTCTGCACCTCGATCAACCATGTGGTGTGCCACGGCATCCCGAACGACAAGCCGCTGAAGAAGGGCGACATCCTCAACGTGGACGTGACCGTCATCAAGGACGGCTGGTTCGGCGACAACAGCCGCATGTACCTGGTGGGTGGCGAGGCCGCCGCTACCGTGCAGGCCCGCCGCCTGTGCCAGGTCACCTTCGAGGCCATGTGGAAGGGCATCGTGATGGTGCGTCCCGGCATCCGGCTGGGCGACATCGGCCACGCCATCCAGACCTACGCCGAATCCAACGGCTTCACCGTGGTGCGCGAGTTCTGCGGCCACGGCATCGGGCAGCGCTTCCACGAAGAGCCGCAGGTGCTGCACTACGGCCGCCCCGGCACCATGGAAGAGCTCAAGCCGGGCATGACCTTCACCATCGAACCCATGATCAACGCCGGCAAGCGCGACATCAAGGAAGCCGGCGATGGCTGGACCATCGTCACCCGCGACCGCTCCCTCTCGGCGCAGTGGGAACACACGGTGCTGGTCACGCCTACCGGCTACGAAGTGCTGACCCTGTCCGCCGGCAGCCCGGCCGCGCCCGCCTTTGTGGGCGAAGCCGCTGCGGCGGCCGCCTGAGGGGGGCCGCCGCATGGCACCGCTGGCGGAGCTGCGGCAGCGTTACCGCGACGACAAGGCCGAGCTGTTTGCCCAGCTCGGGGTGCAAGGTGCCTCGACCCGGGGTGTGGGCCGGGCCCTGCGCCAGCTGGCCCAGCTGACCGACCGCACATTGACCCAGCTTTGGGAACACGCCGGCTTCTCGGCCGACACCGCCCTGGTGGCCGTGGGCGGCTACGGCCGGGGTGAGCTGTTCCCCTACTCCGACATCGATGTCCTGGTGCTGCTGCCGGATGGTTGCCGCCCCGAGGAGGACGCCGCGCTCAAGGCCCGGCTGGAGGGCTTCATCGGCTCCTGCTGGGACGTCGGCCTGGAAATCGGCTCCAGCGTGCGCACCCTGGAGGAATGTGTGGCCGAGGCCGGCAAGGACGTCACGGTCCAGACCTCGCTGCTCGAATCGCGGCCGGTGGCCGGCAGCCGCAAGGCCTTCCGCTCGCTGGTGCAGCACCTCGGCGAAGCCATGGACCCGAAGGCCTTCTTCGTGGCCAAGACGCTGGAAATGCGCCAGCGCCACCACAAGTTCGAGAACACGCCCTACTCCCTGGAGCCCAACTGCAAGGAGTCGCCAGGCGGCCTGCGCGACCTGCAGATCATCCTGTGGGTGGCCAAGGCGGCCGGTCTGGGGCGCAGCTGGGACGAGCTGGCCCGCAAGGGCCTGGCCACGCCATTGGAGGCGCGGCAGATCAAGGCCAACGAGGCGCTGCTCAGCCTGATCCGCGCGCGGCTGCACCTGCTGGCCCGCCGCCGCGAGGACCGGCTGGTGTTCGACCTGCAGACCGCAGTGGCCGAATCGTTCGGGTTCAGCAACCAGACGCCGCCGCCCGGCGAGGCCCGGCCGCGTGGCCTGCGCCGCGCCAGCGAAGGGCTGATGAAGCGCTACTACTGGGCGGCCAAGGCGGTCACCCAGCTCAACCAGATCCTGCTGCTCAACATCGAGGAGCGGCTGGCCAGCTCGGAGCCCGGCGTGCAGCGACTGCGGCCCATCAACGAGCGCTTCTTCGAGAAGGGCGGCATGCTGGAGGTGGCGAGCGACAACCTCTACCTGCAGCACCCCCACGCCATTCTGGAAACCTTCCACATCTACCAGACCACGGTGGGGGTGAAGGGGCTGTCGGCCCGCACGCTGCGCGCGCTCTACAACGCCCGTTCGGTCATGAACGGCAAGTTCCGGGCCGATCCGGTCAACCGGGAGCAGTTCCGCCGCATCCTGCAGGAGCCGCAGGGCATCACCCATGCGATGCGGCTGATGAACCAGACCTCGGTGCTGGGCCGCTACCTGTGGGTGTTCCGGAACATCGTCGGACAGATGCAGCACGACCTGTTCCATGTCTACACGGTCGACCAGCACATCCTGATGGTGCTGCGCAACGTGCGCCGCTTCTTCATTGCCGAGCATTCGCACGAATACCCGTTCTGCTCGCAGCTGGCCGCCGGCTGGGACAAGCCCTGGATCCTGTACGCCGCCGCGCTGTTCCACGACATTGCCAAGGGTCGGGGCGGCGACCATTCCGAGCTCGGTGCGCGCGACGTGCGGGCCTTCTGTCGCCAGCACGGCATCGAGCGCGAAGATGCCCGGCTGATCGAGTTCCTGGTGGGCGAACACCTCACCATGAGCCGGCTGGCCCAGAAGGAAGACCTGAGCGACCCGGACGTCATCAACGCCTTCGCCAAGCGGGTCGGCAACGAGCGCTACCTCACCGCGCTCTACCTGCTCACCGTGGCCGACATCCGCGGCACCAGCCCCAAGGTCTGGAACGCCTGGAAGGGCAAGCTGCTGGAAGACCTGTACCGCTATACCCTGCGTGCCCTCGGCGGCCGCGCGCCGGACGCCGGCGCCGAGGTGGAAGGCCGCAAACGCGAGGCCCTGCAGATGCTGGCCCTGCACGCCCTGCCCCACAACGCCCACAAGGGCCTGTGGGACACGCTGGATGTGAGCTACTTCATGCGCCACGAGGCCGACGACATCGCCTGGCACACCCGCATGCTCTCGCGCGAACTGGCCCGGCCGGAGCGCCAGACCGAAGAGGCGCGCCAGCGCAGCATCGTGCGGGCTCGGCTCTCGCCGGAAGGCGAAGGCCTGCAGGTGCTGGTGTACGCCCCGGACCAGCCCGACCTGTTCGCCCGCATCTGCGGCTATTTCGACATGGCCCACTTCAGCATCCTGGACGCGCGGGTGCACACCACCCAGACCGGCCATGCGCTGGACACCTTCCAGGTGGTGGTACCCGAGATGGCAGAGCACTACCGGGAGCTGACCGCCATGGTGGAAAACCGGCTGGCCAAGGTGATCGACGAACGAGGCCCGCTGCCGCCACCCACCCTGGGCCGGCTCTCGCGTCGGGTGAAGAACTTCCCGGTCACCCCCCGGGTGGACCTGCGCCCCGACGAAAAGGCCCAGCGCTGGCTTCTGTCGATTTCGGCCAGCGACCGGGCCGGGCTGCTGTACGGCATCACCCGGGTGCTGGCGCGGCACGACATCAGCGTGCAGCTGGCCAAGATCACCACGCTGGGCGAACGGGTGGAAGACACCTTCCTGATCAGCGGCGCGCCGCTGCAGGTGAACAAGCGGCAGATCGAGATCGAGACCGAACTGCTGGAAGCCCTGGCCGGTTGAAGCCCCCGGGCCCGCGCGAGCGGCGCCGACCTCAGCCCGGCCGGCTCCAGCATTGGAAGGCTGCTTCCAGCCAGTGGAGCCGCGCATGCAGGTCGCGAAGCTCCTCGAGACGGTCGTCGGCCCAGCCGACCAGGGAGGGTGCCCACGCCTCGCCGTGGATGTCGTCCAGCAGGCGCAGCAGGCTGTGGACCGTGTCGTGCATGCCTTGCCAGCTCTGGCGAGCGGCCGCCAGGTCACCTTTCAGCGCTGCCACCAAGTCGGCATCCGGCGCGCCGGTCGGGCGGGCCAGCGCCCTGGCGACCTGGTCGCACCGCCGGTGGAACACCAGGGCATGGCAGGCGAACTCGTCGATCGCCAGCCACTGCAGCTTGGGCGGGTCGAACCGGGCTGCGATGTCATGCACCAGCCGCCAGTGGCAGAGCAGCTCGGCCCGGCAGGCCTTCTGCGACCACTGCAGGCAGCGGTCGTGGTCCAGGACGGCGTCGGCCAGGGCCGGGCCCTCCAGATGGGGCGAGGCTTGCCGCACCGCCTTCAGTTCCCGGTCCAGGCGCCGCATCTGCCGGTGTTCGCGCAGGCTTTCCTCCAGCAGCACCGTGTCGGTGGTCAAGGTGTCGAACTGTTCGGCCCAGCACTTGAGGGAGAGTCCCTCGGGCCGGTTCAGGTGGTGGCGCAGGTGGAGCAGATCGGTGGATTGCATGGCGCATGGGTATGTGAAGACCGGAGGAAACCGACGGGTGCGGACAGATCAGCCGGGCGGCTCCTCCCTGTCGATGCCGGTGAGCAGCCGGCGGCGGTTCGGCCGCAGCTCTTCCACGCGGGCTCCGACCCAACGCTGGGCCTCCGGCAACGGCGTGTCGGGGTGCAGCGCTTCCATCAGGTCGACCAGGTCGCCGACCACCGTCTCCTGCCGCAGATGCATGCCCGGCTCCGGGAGCCGGCCCGCCAGGTCTGCCTGCAGGGCGGCCCATTCCTCACGTGCCTGGAACAGCAGCACCTGCGGCGTGAGCAGTTCGCGGGTGCATGCCAGGCGGATGAGCCTGCGTTCCTGTTTGCGCAGGAACGACGACTCCAGGCCGACCATCAACCGGTTGCTGTTCAGCACCGCCTGCCCCAGCTCGGCGCCGCTGCACGGCGGGCTGGTCTCCCGGGCCAGCTTGATCTGCAGCGACAGGCGCCGGTTCCGGCGGACCGAGCGCAAGGCGGTCCGGATGTCGTCCAGGCGGGAGCGCTGCCGCTCGACGTCGGCCAGCCAGTCGCTCAGCATGGGCCGGCACCGGCGCTTCCCCTCCACCGCGCGGTCGGGGGAGTGGCGCGACTCGGACAACAGCTGGTGCTCCCGGCCAGTGGGGGCGCCCTCCGACGGGGTGCCCTCCGATGACGGAGCGGCGGCATGGCCTTGAACGGCCGGAACAGGAACGGGAATGGGCCGGGAAGCAGGCAGCATGGGGGCACTCCAGCAGGTTGAACTGCCGGTTGGTGGCGCCGCCACGCGCCCGAATCCTCACAAACCCATGATGTCGGCTGAAGGGTCGGTGCCCGGTTCAGTCGTCGGCGGCATCGAGCCCGGGGAACAGCACATCGGTGAAGCCGAAACGGCTGAAGTCGCGCACGCGCATCGGGTACAGCGTGCCCCACAGGTGGTCGCACTCGTGCTGCACCACCCGGGCATGGAAGCCTTCGGCCACCCGGTCGATGGGGCGGCCCAGCAGGTCGAAGCCGGTGTAGCGGATGCGCCGCCAGCGCGGCACCACACCGCGCAGCCCGGGCACCGACAGGCAGCCTTCCCAGCCCTCCTCCTCCTCGTCCGACAGCGGCGTGATGACCGGATTGACCAGCACGGTGCGGGGCACCACCGGCGCGTCGGGGTAGCGCGGGTTGGGCTGGTCGGCGCCAAAGATCACGACCTGCAGATCGACCCCGATCTGCGGTGCGGCCAGCCCGGCACCGTTGGCATGCGCCATGGTGTCGAGCAGGTCCTGCACCAGCGCGTGCAGTTCGGGGGTGTCGAAACGCTCGACCGGCCTGGCGTGGCGCAACAGGCGGGGGTCGCCCATTTTCAGGATGGCTTGAACACTCATGGCGGCTTGACTCGGGTACGGGAATGGGCGAAGTTTCGCCCATCACCGACACCCCTGGAGACCCCATGACCACTGTCCGCCCGAGCGCCGTCGCGTTGGCCGCCCTGCAAGCCACTCTGCTGGCCCTCACCCTGGGGCACGGCGCCGCCCGGGCCCAGGGTGCCGGCATCTTCCAGGGGGCCGACCTGGCCCTGGGTCAGAAGCTGATGGCCGAGCACCAGTGCGCCACCTGCCATGCCCGCAAGGTGGGCGGGGACGGCAGCGCCATCTACCGCCCGGCCGGCCGCATCAACACCGCCGGCTACCTGCGCGGCATGGTGGAGCAGTGCAATTCGGAGCTGAACCTGCAGCTGTTCCCGGAAGAGGTCACGGCGATTGCGGCGGTCCTCAACCGCGACCACTACCGCTTCAAGTGAGGTCCGGGGCCTGCAGCAGGGCCAGCATGCCGGCCTCGTCGATCACCGCCACCCCCAGCTCGCGGGCCTTGTCGAGCTTGCTGCCGGCCTCTTCGCCGGCCACCACGTAGTCGGTCTTCTTGCTGACGGAGCCGGCCACCTTGGCCCCGGCGGCCTCCAGCATGGCCTTGGCGTCGTCGCGCTTGAGGGTGGGGAAGGTGCCGGTGAGCACGAAGGTCTTGCCCAGCAACGGCTGGGGCGTGTTCTGCGCGCCCTCGCCTTCGGGCCAGCTCACCCCGGCGGCGCGCAGCTGCTCCACCACCTCGCGGTTGTGGGGCTGGTCGAAGAAGGTGCGGATGCTCTGTGCCACCACCGGGCCGACATCGTTGACCTGCAGCAGCGCATCGACACTGGCGTCCATGATGCGGTCGATGCTGCCGAAGTGGCGCGCCAGGTCCTTGGCGGTGGCCTCGCCCACATGGCGGATGCCCAGGCCGAACAGAAAGCGCGGCAGGGTGGTCTGCCGGCTTTTGTCCAGCGCGTCCAGCACGTTCTGCGCCGATTTGTCCGCCATGCGCTCCAGCGCGGCCAGTGCGGTGAAGCCCAGCCGGTACAGGTCCGGCAGGGTGTTGATGAGCCCGGCGTCCACCAGCTGCTCGACCAGCTTGTCGCCCAGGCCCTCGATGTCCACTGCCCGGCGCTGCGCGTAATGCAGGATGGCCTGCTTGCGCTGGGCGGCGCAGAACAGGCCGCCGGTGCATCGGTGGTCGGCCTCGCCCTCCTCGCGCACCGCCGCGCTGCCGCAGACCGGGCAGCAGGCGGGCATGGTGAAGGGCTCGGGCTCGCCCTGGCGGCGCTCGGCCAGCACCGACACCACCTCGGGGATCACGTCGCCGGCGCGGCGCACCACCACCGCGTCGCCCACCCGCACATCCTTGCGGCGGGCTTCGAGTTCGTTGTGCAGGGTGGCGTTGGTGACGGTCACACCCCCCACGAACACCGGCGCCAGCTTGGCCACCGGGGTGAGCTTGCCGGTGCGGCCGACCTGCACATCGATGGCCAGCACGGTGGTCACCTGTTCCTGGGCCGGGTACTTGTGGGCCACCGCCCAGCGCGGCTCGCGGGTGACGAAGCCGAGCCGCTGCTGCAACGCCAGATCGTTCACCTTGTAGACCACGCCGTCGATGTCGAAGGGCAGCGCGTCGCGCTGCTCGCCGATGCGGCGGTGAAACGCCACCAGCTCGGCGGCCCCGCTGCACACCGTGGTCTGCCCGGCCACCGGGAAACCCCAGGCCTTGAGCTGCATGAGCGCGGCATGCTGGCTGCCGCCCAGGGCAGCCGGGTCGCTCAGCTCGCCCCAGCCGTAGGCAAAAAAGCTCAGCGGCCGTTGTGCGGCCATGCCCGAGTCGAGCTGCCGCACCGCGCCGGCAGCGGCGTTGCGCGGGTTGACGAAGGTTTTTTCGCCCTTGGCGCCGGCCGCGATCTTGCCGCGCTGGCGCTCGTTGAGGTCGTCAAAATCGGCCCGGGCCATGTAGACCTCGCCGCGCACTTCCAGCACCGCCGGCACGCCGGCCGGCAGGCGCAGCGGAATCTGGCCGATGGTGCGGACGTTGTGGGTGACCTCTTCGCCGGTCTCGCCGTCGCCCCGGGTGGCGGCGCGCACCAGCACACCATGCTCATAGCGCAGGCTCATGGCCAGGCCATCGAACTTCAGCTCGGCCACATAGACCACCGGCGGGTCGGCGTCGGTCAGGCCCAGTTCGCGCCGCACCCGGGCATCGAAGGCTTCGGCGCCGCTGGCCTCGGTGTCGGTCTCGGTCCGGATGCTGAGCATGGGCACCGCGTGGCGCACCGGAACCAGCTCTTTCAGCACGGCGCCGCCGACCCGCTGCGTGGGCGAATCCGGGCTGAGCAGATCGGGCCGCACCGCTTCGATGGCCTGCAGTTCGCGGAACAGCCGGTCGTACTCGGCGTCGGGGATCTCGGGGTCGTCCAGCGTGTAGTAGCGCCAGGCGTGGTGGTGCAGCTGCCGGTGCAGCTCGGCGAGGCGCTGCGCCTGCACATCGGCGGTTGCTCCGCCGCCGCCGGCGGCAGGTTCGTCGGCAAACAGGTCGGGCGTGGTCATCGGCTTCAGGAGAACAGGCGGCGGGCCTGGGGCGATCCGGCGGACAGGTCGCGGGCGTCGAGCGCGTCGTACAGGGCTTCCAGATCGGCGCCGATGCGGTCCATGGCGTCGTCGGTCAGGGCCTGACCGGCGTCGTCGCTCACCACACCGTCCATGGCCTGGGCCAGCGCCTGGGCCACCTGCCGCAACTGCACGAAGGGCTGCTCGCTGCGCGGCACGTGGGTCACCTCCAGCGACAGGGTCACCTCGCGCAGGGCGCTCTGCTCCGGGTCTTCGGCCATGGCCGCCTGGGGGTCGAAGGTCAGGCTGAGCACCGGCGCCTGGCCCGGCTGGCTGCCGGCCAGCACCATGCGGCCGGGCAGTGCACCGGCCACAAAACCCTGGCGGGCCGCGTTCTGGGCCACATAACCGGGGCTCCAGGCGGCACGGCGGGCGCGCAGGGTGAAGCCGAGCTGGGCGTCGTGGTCGCCGGCAAAGGCGTCGAGCTCGCGTGCGCGGGCCACCTCGGCCCGCATCTCGGGGAATTCGACCGCAGCGGACAGCACATCCGCAAAGGCCTGGGTCTTGACCACGAACTCGGAAAACTCGATGTCGTTCAGCGCACCGGCGCGGTTGGCCAGCTGCACGCCGGCCTGCAGCTGCCGGTAGCGCTGCCCTGCGCGCGGAGGCTCCCAGTCGCCCATGGCGGTCAGGCCCTCGACGGCGAAGGGCTTGCTGCCCACCCGGCGGGTGGCCGGCAAGGCGGCCAGCACGGCGTCGCCCGACACCTCGGTTTCCGGGGTGACCGGGGCGATCACGTCGATCAGGGCGTCCAGCCCCGGGCGGCGCTCCAGGGCCAGCGGCTCGCGGCGCAGGTCGGGCATGGAGCCGTCGGCC